>Ga0224511_10004319_pt1 | contig 10689 bp, 7 predicted proteins | sample SF_May12_sed_USG_2_FD_169988 | JGI IMG/M metagenome (GOLD analysis project Ga0224511, IMG submission 169988) | Sediment microbial communities from San Francisco Bay, California, United States - SF_May12_sed_USGS_8_1 | ecosystem: Environmental > Aquatic > Marine > Sediment | place: USA... | reverse complement strand
AAATGCCAGGTTTTGGAGGCCCTCTAAACAAGATAGCCAAATTCCGGTGGTTTTTAGACCCATGAACATGTTGGGAGCTGAGGGCAGAATAATCCGTAGTGCTTATCCTCTCAATGGCTTTTTGGTGGCCATCTCTACTCCGAGTGTAAAATCGAATGATTTCCTGCCACTTTGGGTCAGAACGCTTGAGTGCGATTAGCCCGCGAAAAATCCCACTTTGCCAGGACCAGGAATTGAACCCGGGCCACAGAGAGGGCAGGCAGTGAGACACATTTATCCTTCCACTGATCTATCATGAATGAGGTATTGGAGGTCCACAAGATACAAGGTTGGGCCTATTTACCAGTGTAGAAGCGGAAGGGCACCATTAACCTGGAAAAGAAAATCAAGGTCCCTTTGAGTTAAATTGGAAGGCGTAGGATAGTGATAAACTCACAATGAGTAGCCTGGTATACCGACATCCTCGCGAAGCCGCCACATTTAACGCCGGTGTTGCCAGGACAGGGTATGTCACATTCGTTGTCATTCTTCTTTCCATATCGGCCATAACCAGAATCACCGCAGAAACATTCTCTGCCAAACTGAGCCCCAGCATACAGGTAACCTACATTACACAGTGTAGAATGTTCAACACACTGTAATGAGAGGAGACAACTTTATGGACAGATTCTATGTACAATGGGTCCCCGGTTTGTCTAAAGGTGCATACTGTCCCAGTATATTGCAGTTATATAATGTGACTGACTGCAATGCACTTAAGCGCATGTATACACACTCTGTCAGGGTGCAGATTTGAGCGTCAGCGTAGCAGCCCCTGATTTCTGTCCCAATTCCGTGAATGTGGCTAAAATAAATGCTCGGTGTCAGCCGTTAACCGACTGTAGCATAGCAATGAAGATGCTACCTGGGCAGGGTTGGCATAGTAGAAGCTGACCATGCCAGGTTTACTTTTCCAGACCAGAGTGATTCAGCACAAAGTATCAGTTAGAAGACTGAACAGATGATCCTGAAAGGTTGGGGATTGGTGAACCATGGGCTGCCAAGAAAGTGGCTACTCTAATGGTAAGGGAAAGGTGGATCTTTACACCCACTCGGTATTAAGGCTTGAACCTGCCATCCATAAATTGTAGACCCAGTCTTCTTACCAATTGTTGAGCTATCCTGCCCCCTGACTACATTACGTATTTTTTCTAGACATATTGTCAACAACTCGTTTTCATTGATATCGATGTCAAACAAGACTTAGGGTCTTAGGTTATTCATGCAAAACATTTTTTTCTGATTAAATAAAAACCTATGTAACCTATGTAAAACCTATAAAAACAGATGTGTGAGGGTAAAAACCGCTAGGAGACTCCTGTTCAGTTTGGGGCGCATCGGAATGTCCACTCTGAATATTGTGTGTGTGTCTTCGGAGTAAGGACAGAAAATGTTGCGTCCTGTTCCCGGGATAACAAGCAAGCGCAAGCGTCCATAGAATAAATAAGTGACCACTAGATAACCTTGACATTTTGATAACTTTTCCCCTTTATAAACTGGCACGCTCACTTTCAGGCACAAAATTCTGTTCGCGTGACCGAATTCACCTAGAAGCGCAGCCAAGGTACAAGGTGTGTAAAAATGCACTGTTCAGGCACAATCTTAAACAGCGGAACTGAAACTGCGTCTGAAACCCCCTTTCAGATGCTAAAACCTAGCCGTGTGAATGCACCTAATATGTTTTAACTTTCGGTCGACTCTTACCATCCTTGGCACAGATCGCCTGGCACTTCCTGACTGTCATCGCATCAAAATCATCCAACCTTTTCATCAGCATAGCTCGGTCAGGTTTGTCCTCATAACATCCCATGTAATCCGATCCTAGAGAAAGGAAGCATAATACTGATAAGTTACCACACAAGGGCTAATCATTTGTTGCGAAATCACAAGAAAATTTGCATTACAAACTCATGGTTGTTCATGACTGTTGAACCGTCAAGTTTTAGCAAGCAAAATGAACTTGCAAGTCCCGTTTGAGGGGTAACCTGATGATTGGGTTCCTGGGTTCTTTCCCGTATCCTGTCGTCTTTCTCATTATGGTGAAGCTGCACTGTCAGCTACCTGTATTTTTTTACCAACTAGGTCGGTATCAACGCTCCACCACATAGTGAAGTTTCTTTTTGTTTAGAGTTAGGCTAAAAGCGAGGAGCTCACACTCACACTGAGTGCCAGTCAGGAGTTGAATAAAAATACAGGTTCATGATGGGCCCGCTGCTCTATCCACTGTAGCGCTATCCACACTTGGTGTATTGCTAGTCAAAAGTGCTATGAAAGCTCGGTAGAATTACCGTTATGAGAGAACAACTACAGTGAAACTTGGATAACTTGAACTGCAGGAGATCACCAAAAAAACTTTGAGTTATGGAAAGTTTGAGTTAAGAGTTAGGCTCTCCCTTTGCTCTAGCAATGTGGCCAATGTAGGGAGTCCATTTTGCTCTAGTGTTTTCCATTTCCTGACTAAACCTTCTAGAATACATGACATTTCCTTCTCATGTGAAAAGAAAACAATAAAATTAGGCTCGTTACACAGGAATGTAAACACATCCAGCCTCAGGAAAAGTACTTTGATTGCACTAACCGCAGTTTATCAGTTCAGGTTAGGACTAAAATTTCGAAATAAGCCCAGAAAATCATCACGACCCAGGCAGGGACCGTGAAACTTGGTTTGAGTTAAGCAAGTTTTTGTGTTATCCGAGGTCGAGTTAACCGAGTTTCACTGTATTTTAAAATTTTAAATATCCAGGGTGGCGAAATGTACAGATGTATTCATGAGGATTAGTGTGCGATATGCAGGCACTGAACTAGAAGAGTGAAGTGATGACTTAGTGGATAGCGAAGCAGGCGCTGGCTGGGCAGTCCCTGGTTTGACAACTGTTCAGGCAAAAAACTTTGCCTTTGGCGACACCCTCACTGGTTTCGGATCCTGACATTAAATAGAGGCCCTCTCATAAATAGAGGCCTTAGCTCTTGTAAAGTTTTCTTCCCTGTAGGGCAAAAGGGCACACGCGGAAAGTCTCCTAATGATGCATCCTGGGAAACGCAGAGTCAAAGACTGAATAGGCTCATATCTGCACCGCTCCGAACAGGTTTTTCTCATGGAAATAAGAAGCCTTACCTAGAGTGATGGCTACAACGCTAGCAATCAACAGAGCGCGTCCAACAACCATGATGATCTGTAAATGCATAGAATACTAATGAGGACAGACAACGAGATAAGTTTGTTGTCCCACTTCGGCTTTTTCAGATGTGCAAGTGCTTGTTCCCCGTTTCTCTGCATGCCGCAAATTTGGAGCTTTCGCTTAAGATTTGCTCGTGAGCGTTGAGAGCTGCACGAACGAATTATGTCAGGGGCCTTTGATCACAGCAGGAGCTCAGCACAACCTATAGATCTCAAATCCATGCAGTATCTTCCCATCTTGAACCAAACACTATAGCCATTGCGCTGACCGTCTATCCCCAGTGTGACTTTTTATTGGTCGTCTGACCAGAAAATCATTAAAAAATAATAAATAAAGTCCTAGTAACTAGAAGTCTAGCACCGGCGAATAGGCTTATTATATGATAAGATTGAAAAAATGAGAATATAAAAATCATGTCTGTAAGCTTTAATCTAATGAATTAGTATGAATTTCATCTTTTGTATTATTTTTAAAAGTCCCCAATGATACTTACCTTAGTATATGTCCACCTGTGCCTTCCTCTATGAGCAGTCTGTGACAGTGGTATAGAGTGTGCTCTTTCCCAACCCCTTTATACCTCCAAAACGTTTGAAACTTCCCCATTCCACTAACACGTATCGACACTGCCAAAGGTATTTATAGTGAATTTCCTCGATATTTTTGAAATTGATGACGTTGAACTTGAAAATTCTGGCGAGAGAATTTGAAAAACAAGTCAGTGGTATTTCTCCAAAAGTGAAGACCCGTCATTGCTTCTGATCTGATGACAAATTTCATAAGCGGCAAAAGAAGACAGGTTGTCTGTCCCTCTCCCCATCATCATTAACCGCATGTTCGAAATGCAATTGTACCCTCAACAGTGGAATTCCTCCACTCTCAAACCACTGGGTAAGGTACAGAAACCGAACGCGTAGCACAGCTTGATCGATATACATCTGAGGATTTTTATGAGACTGAAGGCATTTTTCTAGATGGTGCCAATCTGCTCCTTAACCTCACTGAACCTTTCAGAAGTAAATGCAATTGATGCTATGGCTGGTTGACGCTCCCACGCTGCTTGAAAGAATAGCAGTTGCAGTGTCGGCTCACAGTGGCCCTGTACCACTGGATATGCGGAAGTTGATACCCATTTTAGCAGTGCAGGCTGTCTGTGTCACTTTCCACCCACCGCTGTCGCGCTGTTCTACCCGCTATATGAGGATCCTTCTGTAGAAATAAGAAAACACGCTCAAACGGAAGGCAAGGTAGCTTGAATTTAAATTTTGTTGCCAATACTCAATATCTGATATAATTTTTCTTATACTAAGCTCAGCAGAGAAAATAGCCCGTCACATCAATTTGGCTCTGAAGCAGCGCATCAAATGATTGTATCAATTGCAATAGAGCACTGATTTTAAAAACGAATAAAAGATATTCACCTTTTTGCATTGATGTTATCCCCTTTTTCTTTAGCTCTCCTCAATTATAGATTCGGGCTTCTACACTATTCAGCCCCCTGATGGTCATGGAACTAACTTCCTGTTAGTAACATTCATTTTTACTAGGCTATCTAACTAGCCGTCTGCTCCGTAGCAGCCTGTATGGCACATGGTGTGGTCATTATGCTTTAGGCCTTTAGTTAGTGAATGTCAATAACAGTATCTCTATAATGACAACAGGACCTGTTTATCCATTAGGATAATTACGTGCTGCTAGCCTGCTACTGCGATCACCAATCAAAACGACCTCCTAAAGGTTAGTACTATACTAAAAAACTGATTGGCTGTGCCCAATGAGTTGGTACGTTTTGATTCGTCTTCTTAAACAACTACCATGCAGTCAGTAGAAGAAATGCTTGCAGCTTGCCTTCGGATTATATTTTACAGCCACATTAGATTTACTGATAAATTTATTCAATTGATGGTATTGCTAGTGAACACTCATTGCATCAATTTCAGGGTAATTGATGTTTTAACAGATGTGAGCTATCACTTTGGGTGAGTTATTTCCATCACATCAAATTGTTGCATTAATTATGATGTTAATGTGGCAAGCGATTTGCAATCACATTCCATTGCATACAGAGTACAGCTAGTACGTTTGACTCACTTCCTCGTGTAGTGCTCGTATAAGGTACAATTTAACGTTTTTGACCCTTACTGAACTTTTTAAACAAATTAATGAAAACTTGGTGGGCACGAATTGAATTCTTTGAACTGTTTGACCAAGCAGTTTTTGAGAGCAAAAATGGCTATGTTTGCTCTATCATACCGGCCTGTCAGTTCCTCTCATTCACCAATGACAAATAGTGCGCAATTCTCATCACAAGACCGAAACGATCGCTATATGTAAATGCGTTTGCTTTGCAGAGCAAGACCAATTAGCCGTCATGGTCGCCGTGCTGAATTCGAATTATTTATCCATCTTTTGTTTTCAAATCAAAAATTTACAAAAGAGGGCTTGTATTATGAATATATTGTCCGTCGAGTGATTTTTGAACAAATTGATAAAGCTCCGAATGTAAATTCATTTTTACTACGAGATCCATGTTTAGAATTGCTAAGTTCCGCTCACCACTGCGTTGGCCCATTGCTTGCACACCAGGTCTCTGGGACAGCGGGTTTAGAGTAGGGTCCTCCAGGAATTCAAATGAAGCTTACAACAAGAGACCCTGTTTTTCAGCTCACACACGCACACATCCACGCATGTACGCACGCATGCATGTACTCACACATTTTAAGATCGAAAGCCCTTCCAGTCACCACCATTGAATTTTCTGGGTTCAGACAGATAATGTGACCTCGATATACCATTTTGTTTTGTCTTTCTATTTCAATGGCACTGCGATTCTATCTCTCTGTCAATGTCTCTGTCTATTACTTGCAACCACGATGAATCAATAAGATGACACTCAAGGTTTGACAGAGAGTCTTTATTTTGCAGACTTCCTAGTCCCCCCTCTAGGCTAGGACAGAACAAGGCAGTGGGTCAGCTTCAAACATAAGAGGAGAGCAGACAATGAGGAAGTTGGCAAATTTGGGAAACTGGGTTAATAACTGAACTTCGCTAGTCAATGACAATCTACATCCTGCCAGATATATTGAGTGTATGTGAAGTCTGTGCCAGTCGGAGTTGCATGCCAACAGCAAATCATAAGTGGCAAGTCATTCCTTGCTGCCAATTAATCAATAAATCATGGGATACTGGTTTTATTCAGGCATTTCGATCAAAATGACGTTCAAATGTGCAAAGAACTATGGCTTGAAAGTTGTAATACCACAGTTATAAGCTAGTAATCACACCTAGACAACTACACAGATTTATATTCTCTACTCTACATTATTGCCGGTAGAATGGCAAGTAACTGTTACTGTATAAGCACATAGACCACAATGTGAGTTATCTTCTCTATATGATTATACATGATATCAGTATCAGCGTAGTCCCATACTTGATAAGACCCTATGATCAAACACTCACCAATATTTACTTTCCTGGGTCGGCTTTTATTGAGTAGATTTTGAGTTGGCAGATTATCCTTGACATGATTGGCCCAATATTTTTTCTTAAAAATCTGGTCGAAAACAGGCTATGATACAATGGCAGCCTCATCACCAGGAAGTCTCGCAAGAAGAAACATGGCGATTTGTGTGAATGTCAGATCTCTGTTATTTATGTCTCAGTCTTGGCTAATCCTTGAAAGTCAGGTGACCTGCTTTTGGAGCATGTGGCTGGTAGTGGGACCATTGAGCCTCTGCATGAGGCGAGAGAGACGAAGTATTTTGTACCTCTCACCTCCTACCCACCACATGCCATAGAGCCAGATCACCTAGCTTATCTTTGGTTTCTGGATTTTTAGTATGAAGGGGAGAAAGTGGAGCGTCTGCATGGGTATTTTCGGTTAGACTGTGGGCTTTATTTTCTGTATAAAATAAAAATAACATCAGATAAAAATACAGTAAATAATCGGTATAGTACTATAATCCAATTAGTATATACCTACCACTACCAGAGTGTGTGAATCATATAGGACCAGGAGAGGATTAGGACTCATATCTGAAGGATAGTTTGGTATAGACCAGAGCAACCCCACATTTTGCCTCAGGGCCACACGTGGTCCCAGCACTAGCTTAAAGTGTCTCCAGCACTAGCCTAAAGTGACCCCAGCACTAGGCTGAAGTGGTCCCAGCACTAGCCTAAAGTGGCCCCAGCACTAGCTTAGAGTGGACCCAGCACTAGCTAGCCTAATGTGGCCTCAGCACTAGCTTAAAGTGGTCCCAGCACTAGCTTAAAATGGTCCCAGCACTAGCCTAAGGTGGCCCCAGCACTAGCCTAAAGTGGCCCCAGCACTAGCTTAAAGTTGCCCCAGCACTAGCCTAAGGTGGCCCCATCCATTTGAAAATATCCTGAAAGAAAGTAAAATCCTGTTACATGTGTCTGCTCATTCCAGTGACATATGACATTACGTCACTGCTCATTCGTACAAGGTGTGAATCAGTGACACCCTGTGAATACATGTTAAATAAAATAGATTTTCATTTTGTTTAAATATTTTCTGGAAATATTTTTGGTATTACAATAAGCCTATTCGTCCGGTGCTATACATTCGATATTCCCACTAATGAGGCGTCCGAGTATAATAAAAGCAGGCGAACAGCACACAGTCAAGACAGTCTCACAGTCTCACATTGTAATAATCTGCCGACCAAATAGTACCCACTCACTGGTGAAAATTTTAGTACCGGTGGCGTTCATATTCAAGCTAACTAATGCGATACTAACCGGATGTCAGTTCTGATTGGCTGAAAAGTAGTTGGCTCGCTTGGCCAGGCACCTTAAAAACTTATATTTCCTAGACGCACAAAAAAATCCAAACAGCTCCCCAGCGTGACCAAGTTTTAATGGTCGTCTGACCAAAAAAAATAACGAGACCACTAGCACCGGGTGAATAGGCTTAATGTTTGGACATAAACATCCCAACATCTCAGATTGCTACAATGCGTCTACACTCGACTGTGAAATTACCCCTCTATAAAGTGAAATTCCACAGCAAAAAATTCTACGCAAATGCGAGAACATGGATAATGTACAGTATAACAACAGTATGGAATCATGCTATTTTCGGCTGGGTATTTATACCAGTATAAACAATGGCACATTGGTCACATCACAAACTTGGTTGTTGAATATAGGCTGGCAGCCAATCTGTATATCACTGGTGTTTTTGTTGTTTAAATTTTGGCAATTTTTTCGTGAATCGGCTCATTCAGCATTTCTGTGTTTGCCGCAATAAAAATGATGCTGACTGCAAATCTGAGATTTGTTGCCGACCCTGATGGATTGTCGTCTCCTAGTTAACAGGTCCAAAGAGAATTGATCCCGTTAAAAATAACAATAATTTATTTTTGGTGTTGTCCCTTTTTCTACTGCGATCGAGCAAGAAGCAAAGAGCAAATGCCAAAAAGCACCTTGTCACACTGACTTTCCATAAATAGCTATGCTTAGTAATGAGGACGGAGAGATACGCCGATAGCTACCGCATGGGCTGAAAGGCAAGGCCTATAGCTGGCTGATCAACTGACAACCAGCTACTTGCATCCCGTATGTCCATGACAAAGTATGATAACTCCCAAATACCATTACATCAGCCTGACATGTTCTGAACAGTATTGCTGATATCTGGGACTGTAATGCTAATTCAGCGCATCACACTCCGATAACAGTGTCAAATGATCTAGGAACCGGCGTTCGGATTTACCTTGATCGCTGGGCAAATGGCGCTTCAATGTAAGGGAAGTCACTCAAATTTGCAGATATAGGGTGGACTCCAAAGAAGGTCAATGTGTGCCCTCTGGCAGCAAAATTATTAGTATTATTATTATTATTATCATCAAACAAAATCGGCACTTGGCCATCCTATTAAGCAGGCAGGGTTGTTGGACCTGTAGGAACTAGGATAAATGGGGCGAGCTCATGCTCAGGACGGTGGCCCCACATGACCTATAACCAATGTTCTCACGCCTGTAAGCCCAGTGCTCTCACTGCTGAGTCATACCACTGATGAAGTTATTGGATTCCATATTAGGCGAAAACTCATTTATTGACATTCGGCTATTGTACATGCATTATTGCACCATTGTGTAGACAACTCCTCACTAGCCAGCTACCTGCATATCCGTATGCAGAGGACATTTGTATTATTTGGACTTGTTCCGAACAAGTGCTATCAACTGGGAGTCGATTTTGTCAACGTTCGAATTCGACGAGAGTGTTGTAATAGACAAAGTAAGCAGACAACAAGACAAGACATCATTGGGGATTTTTCATTTATGTTTTATTAAGCACCAGAGAAGTAAATATATTGCATTATTGTCTCTCTAACTTCTGATTAGGGTGATAGAAGTCTTGTTGATTACGTTCGGTCAAACGTTTCACCCCTGCACCACTCAACCCATATCTTTCTATAGAAAGTCCATTTTGAGTTTGTGTAGGTAGATAAAAGGTAAATGAATTTCTCCAATTAGCATGGGAATGGTAGATCAACCTGTCTGGTTTTAGTCACCTACTAAGACATTGTGAATAATAGTAAAAGCGAAGTGCTGCTGTCCATGTCATTCAAACTCGAGTTACCGCTCTTGTCTGGTCCGAAGGTGACCTAAAATGTAAAATACCAATTATGACTGCCTCTCTCATTTCGAGCAATCGAGCCACAATTCCTAAAGAAGGAGGAAAACCGGGAAGGGCTCAAAATGATGTATATCCGGGCAAACTAGCGCCGGTTTCATGTTTGTATCCACCTCAAAATTGGCTTACAGAATGAGATCAAATATGAGAAACTCTCTTAACGTTCCCAGGACACTCAATCGAACTGGAGATTTAGCTTTTACTGTCGCAGCACCTAGACTTTGGAACACTTTTAATCAAGATCTTTCAAATGCAAAAACTTTACACGATTTCAAGACTCTGTTTATCGGACAAATGTCTTTGATTAATGCTTTCTTTGTTTTATGGACCTTAATGTAAAAAAGACTTCTAGTCTTATTTAAGCTATTCATGTAAAATAAAGCTATCAATTCAAACTACCAAATCAAATCAAACACGTACTTTTTTTAACATGATAGAAAGGTATTAGTTCATAATCGGTTATTCCGATGGTGGGCAGTAAGAATTAAGCTACAGAATGATTTGATGAACTTGATATGTGAACGTTCTTCCACTTTGCTGATTTGAGACTGCACAACGGGATAGAGCCCTCTCTTACCCAAGGCCTGGGGTCTACCTTAGATAGACCCCTCTCTTACCCAATGCCTGAGGCCTACCTTAGATAGACCCCTCTCTTACCCAACGCCTGAGGCCTACCTTACCAATAGGATAGACTCTCTCTTACCCAACGCCTGAGGCCTATCTTACCAACAGGATAGACCCCTCTCTTAGCCAACGCCTGAGGCCTACCTTACCAACGGGATAGACCCTCTCTTAGCCAACGCCTGAG
>Ga0224511_10004318_pt1 | contig 10690 bp, 5 predicted proteins | sample SF_May12_sed_USG_2_FD_169988 | JGI IMG/M metagenome (GOLD analysis project Ga0224511, IMG submission 169988) | Sediment microbial communities from San Francisco Bay, California, United States - SF_May12_sed_USGS_8_1 | ecosystem: Environmental > Aquatic > Marine > Sediment | place: USA... | reverse complement strand
TTTAATTGAATCTAAGAGGTTAAAATTCCACTATTATACGTAATGAATTAAATTAAAACCTGGAACAATAAAACATTTATTTTATTAATAAATTATATGTACGTATTGTAGTCTATGTTTGCGGCTACGAGCTTATTTGTCTAATAGAGATTATATAACTTTTGACTTGAAACTCTCATAAAATGTTATTGGCTTGTGCATGTGCTATGTGTACAAGATAAGACTTGCAATTTAGCTGTCCACATGACAATATTTATTTTAAAATTTCTGTTTACTGTGTAAGATTTATGTACAAGTTCTTGTGTTATAGTTTCTTCCTCTTTTAATCTGACGCCGTTTGTCTTTTTTAAAGACATTTCTTGTTTGGCCTAAATTAAAATTAAGTTTGTTTGCCCTTTACCAGGCGATCCGAAAATATCCCGCCGACTCAAAATATTTTATTGGGAAGAAAATTGTTTTTTATTTGTCACGACGTTCATCGTATTACTTTTTATAATATATCTACCAAGACAGTTGCAGAAAATTGTAAGAAACTTGGAAATCAATGCTATTTCTAGACAGATATTGTGTTTACAAGTCAGTCTTGTCTTGGATTTATAAACTATATTAGATATTGACCTTTATGTCAGATCTTAAATAGTGTGTTTACTAGCCAGTATTTCCATGGATTTATAAACTACATGTATGTCATTGATCGACCTTTATGTCGGATCTTTCAATTACGAATCAAGTACAAGTTAACTTCTATTTTGGATCGTTTTTGGTGATACAAAGTAGTCTTAAGCACTTAACATCCTTGTTCCATTTTCTGTCCCACTTTTTTGGATATAAACTGTTTTAATTTTAAGGCATTATTGAGTTATTTGGCTTAATTTAAAAATATTGTACTTGGTCTGGATTGATCAACAAAAAAGTTATGTACAACTTCTTTATAAATTTAAATGATTTATAAACATTTCAATTTTCATTAAGAACCACAGCAAACGTGATATACAAAGTCAACTCTAAATTTTTCGCGCGCTCGCTACGCTCGTGCATTTTGGGAGTCATTTTGGGCGTTTATTAACATAAACATTGATTTGGGGATATCGAATAATAGGAAATCTAACAAGCAAACACACCACATTTTACGTTTGCAAGAATGATTGTACATGTACACGCAACGTACTGCCATTTTATCTTCTTTTTGTAAATGAAATTGTCAAAAATGGTTGTTTTGTTGTTAAACGGTACGCAGTACGCGGGGCCAAAACATGGCGGTACGCAGTAAGCAAGGCCGAAATAGGGCGGCACGCAGTACGCAAGGGGTGTCACCCGCATGGTTATGGATTGTGATACATGTATTATCTTTATAAGGTTTAGAATCCCATATCAAGTATATTGTAACAAAATTCAGAAAAACAACAATTTTTTGTTAAAAAAAGAAATACCACCCTCCTCTTTACACAGACTTGGGACTGTCTTGCACTCTCCTTTCATGTGAATGTTAGTGTTTAAAAGAGTATAAATGTAAATGTGAATGAAAACCAACAACCAACTTTACAACAAAATACATACGTTTAGTAAGATTTCTACATAAACACACCAAATATTTAGATCTACATGCATGCAAGAAGTTATCATATGGTTATCATATGGTGGGATTAAGGCGTTCGATGACTACATGTGTACCAGTGTGAACGTGAATAAATGAATAAGCTATTTAGTGAACGAAAATAATAAAATATGCTACACAGTACAACACATAATAGAACAAGATTTATACATTTTTACCATGCTACATGTATACGTACATTCTATGTATTTACTGGTTAAAGTAACATGTTAAAATAATTCAAAATTAAATAAATAAATATAATTTGTATTTATTATATACATGTACAAACATGTTGTTTCAATTTAGGCCTTACCTGTCGTATTTCTTTCCAACTGTTTAAAAAATGTAGATTATCAATGTGGACTACTTAGTAAACATTCAGGGGAACTTTCCAGACAAAAATTTGATTTACAGTAACCTGCGTATAAACGGATGGTTTATAGTAAATTCGTATAATAGCCCACTCTTAATGTAAGTACTGGATCTACTAAAATGTTAAAATTGGAAATAAAATTAAAATTCAAGCATGCGTCAAAACAGATATCTCAACAAACATTTTAAGCACAAAAACTCCACCTTTTTTATTTGAATGACTGAATCAGAGAAATAAATTTCTGAAATGAGAGTTATTATGAGGATATTTGGGGTGTATACGCAAATAGTTGTTATGAGTTGTGCAATGGCTCATATTAAATGTCCATGTGTAATTTATACCTATGCTCTGCATTGGGAACAAAAAAAGCAAAATTAGTGGCATTTGTGAGTAATTGTTTTGAATTGTGTTTGAACAATTTCGGGAAAACAACATACGGTATACGCCTTATGTAGTCAGTATCACAATACACTGTCCTGTGTACATCACCGGTGTTTCCTGGTTTGAACACAGGTTGCAAACTGGGATCACAGCAGTAGCATCGTCAAAGGAACCGCAATGAATCATTACTTTACTCACATTTACACGCAGCTACTGTACTAAACCGTAGTTCAACGGGTTCAAGTATGGGCTACTTTTTTTATCATCTGTTGTATACCGTGGCCATATCAGGAATAATTGTAGCATTCAGGTTTACTTTTGTTTTAAATGGTGACCTTACGGTGGACAGACAAATTATGCCAAAAAGCTACGGAGATGCCCATTTCTTCCTGGAATTAGTTAGCAGTTGTCTTCTCACCATGTTGAGTCTCATTTGTTTAACTTTAAAATAAACTTGAGGGCCACTTTCCAGTATTCCATCTCCATATATTCCGGTATATCCATGTGCCGTTTCTTGTAATGTAGTAAGTAAGTAAGTTAGACAGACAACTTTTTGGTGGTTACTATTTTATTTAAGAATACGGCTAGATGTAAAAGCCAGAGGTCCGCGCCGCACATGCCGAATACAGATGGTTACTAAGGTTAATAAACCACGTGAACACATACACAACAACAATTCCAAATATGGAGAACTGGGTATGAAAGATGTTACTGTCCAGTTCCAGGCCAGTGACGTAGTATGAATATATTAGCCTGAATGTATTAACCTACTTTGACTGTACAAAAAGTACTAATTGATCTCATTAGCGGAGAGCACTTGACCGTACTACATTACATTCTGTTGTGGTCTCAGTTGGCCCAGGTGTTCAAACCGTGACACATTGGAGTTGTCACAAGAATTGAATTTAAACTGTTTTTGAAATATTAATTAAATGCAATTTTGGCGTAACTTTGTATTACAAATGTAGTACATTCATCCAAGTTTCTTGATTATAATATTGACTTAACTTACTCTTAAATCATGCATATTTGGTCATATTATAACAAAAGCAGAGACGCATCATCTTACTGATGAAATGGACAAATGTGTGTTATTCCCCAATCAAGGACAATCACCTTGCAGTTGTCTAGTTTCAGAACTCTTAACTTAGGCTTGGGAAATTTGCTTGATCTGTTATGACAGGACACTTTCAATTTACATTGAAAAAATACATGTTTGTTTCTCTTATCATTTATTATTGATGTATTGTTTTTAAAATTCAAATTGGGTTTCTCATTATATCATTATTAAATTGATTTTGTTTGGCATTTAATTGTTTAGAAGTTTTATGTTAATAAAACGTACTAGTACTTCTTATGATGCTGCTACTATTACATAAATCAATTATTTTGTATTAAAACTATTTAACTGACAAATCTTCACTTGGTAAATGAAAGATTACAAAATAAAATTATTGTATAAAGTGTTTTAACTTATTTTGATTTTTTTAATATATAAGGAGAGATAAATTGATTTAGTTTGCTGATTTTTTTTTTAAAGTTTCAAATTCTTATGAAATGTATAGCTTGTTGAAGAAAAATATCAACTTTTGAATACTAAAGAATAGTGACAGTCATCAATCATGCCACGAACATACAATAAGGGGATTAAGTTTTATTATGTGACTATGTTGTACTAAAGAGGTTTTGACAGCCTGAAATGAAAGAAAAAACTATGAAAGCCTAAAATGACTGCACGGTCATTTCCTCTGTTATGGATTGGGTTACCAGAAGCAAACTGTTTTGATTTTAGGCCTTTTTGCTATTTAGATAATTTATTCTATTGATTTTTTTCACTGTTATTAGTTATCAACCTGGAATTCCATGAAAAGGTATTTTTTCGTAACTATCGGTTATATATCCAATAAGCTTTGATTGTTTTATGTATACTTTCAAAATATTGCCCTTTAAATATTGTTTATTAATCCAAAGTGCCTGATGTTCAATGAATATTTAGAACACAAATTTGTCAACAATACATTTTTATAATTTTATTAGTTTTGAAGCATTCCATGATTGTCCTATATTTGACTATATATTCTGGTCAGCTGACTATTGGATAAATAGACTTCATAATAACTTCACCAGGCAACATATGGAGAGTTTTTCCTTAAAGTTTAGCAGATGTGAACTTAAACTTGTTGAACATGCACATGTAAATGTATGTAGATATAGAAAAATATTTTATATTTTTGTAAAAACATTTTCTAATACACTTTAAAAGGTAACAAATGCAACTGCATAAATAGAAAACTGTGTCCACATTAATCTGTCTTTCTACAAGATAGATTCATTTATACTACATGTAGATCACAGATCTAAATATTATTAAGCATTATAACTGCCCTTAAACTACGGTAATAAGGGCTAGTGCTGCATCCCACACCAGCGAATACATTATAATTTATAATAAAATTCAATTTAAAATATGGCCAAAATCAAAAGCTTTTTGGTGACTTTACAGGAAACAGACATATTTCTTAGGCATAGTTAAGCATATATTCATAATGTAAATATGAGCATTTGGCATGTAGGCGCCTTAAATAAACCCTCTTATTCGTTTAATCAACCGTTTAGCAATGTATCATTAAATTATCATTTTATTTTGTATCCAGTCCATGGTGGGTGGTCCAGCTGGTCAGCCTGGGGAGGATGTCCGGTCACGTGCGGTGGGAGTCTCGAGCGGCGTGATCGCACATGCACTAATCCTCGACCTGCGTTGTTTGGAGATCACTGCTTTGGAGACAATCACGAAATTCGCATCTGCGCAACAAATAGTTGTATAACGGCTTCAACTTCAGGTTGATTTTTAAAAGCTAAAAGTAATAATACCAACACAATTGTTTGTAAAACTACAGTAATACACAATAAATACCAACTCATTTTTTACAATTGCCTAAAATATATTATTAGTTAAACATAACTAGTATTGTCTTTACTGATATAAAATAATAATAACTAGTTCATGTTTGGGTTAGTTTAATTATAAACTTTTTTGAAATAGGTCATGGTAAATGTAAATGTAAAACTAAGTATTGCAAAAGAAAAATACAAACACTTAACCAAGTATAGTAAACAATATAAATCTTAGCAAAACGCAGTTGAAATATAAAAAATGAAATGATTTAAACCCTATTCATGTGTGTTCTTTACTAAAACATCATGTATATAAATAATAAATTAAGGAGATGTTCAATGAAAGAATGTTGTAAATAATGTAGACATGTCAAGATTAAGAGCACCGTGACAGAATGGTCCACACAAAAACACAGAACAGAAAAAAAAACGTAGAACACATATCAGGAGATATACAATATAGAATATATTGCTTATGAAATATTCCTCAGGTCCTGATCGGCCCATGTTTGTGCACGAGGCAATGTCCTAATGCGATTTTACAAAATGTGAAATAATTTCATTATAAAATAATTCCAATAGTTTGAAATAAGTGTAGTCATTATTGTATAAAATATGTTTATGCTTCAGGAACGGTTGCGTTTTATGCTACGTTAGGGAGCAACATTAATGGAAGTACCGGCGGACAAACGTTAGTGTTCGACCGTGTAGAGACCAACCTCGGGAACGCATACAGTGGAACTACAGGCGTTTTTACAGTGCCAGTGTCCGGGGCGTACGTCTTCTCGTTAACTGTAATGCTATACGGCACATCGTCACGTACTAGCCAGGGGGAATTCTATATAACACAGAACGGGGGAGTGAAAGTTATGGTTGTGGCTGACACATATGATACATCCGGCAAGTATGACATGGCATCAGGCACGGCTGTGCTGGTCCTGCATAAGGGGGATGATGTTCAGGTAAAGGTTTTGTCGTCTAATTATAACATCTATGGGAGTAACTATAGTTATTTCTCTGGATTTTTGCTACATTGACACACTCAAAATCCAACAATCAGCAATATTACAAATTTAATAGCAACAAGAACATGTAGTATGCATTGTTTTCAAATGGGTACAATTTTTAAGAAAACAGACTTGTGCAATAACAGTTTCAACAAAAACATTTGAAGTAAAAATATGGTTAAACATATAATCCTCAATCCTTAATATCATTTTTATTAGAAACTGTACATTTGTTTGTGCTAACTGTATTAAACCATTACACATTAAAAATGATAGAAATGTATAAATAAATTAAATGAAATTATGTTAGTTTGTTGGTTTTTGTTGTATCGTAGTTAAATACCATGTTCAACACTGTAAATGTCATGTCACGACTTGTATGCCACCTTTCCACATGCAACAGTTATGACTGCTTTTACACAGGAGTTACCTGTCTGAATGGGACTTAGTGCAATGGCGAGTATCAAGTATCGGGAAGAAGTTTCTAATTTAGAGTAATACGGACTAGTGCGTGGGGCAGACAGGCTGCTGCATTTGAATAAATAATCAAAATTCCAATTCACGAAAATAATATATTTTTCAAGCCGATTGATGTTTACTGCAGTTATATATACATTGTAATTCGGCAAAATGTGTTGTTGCTTTAATTACATATTTCAATACGAAAATCGATTAATAATAGTCATAGGTCAGAATAAGGACAAAAAGCGAAATACTTAATGCTAGGGACTGTTTTACCGCTTTTTGCGTAGCATTGACAATACATGTAGTTATAAACTGATGAAAGGGAAAGCAATGGTTATGTGTCCATACCCAAATTAAAATTAATCTTTACACCATCGATAGGATGGCGAGTAATGTGTGACCAGCGTATTTATTGTAGCTTTGCCGACCACTCAATTTAAAAAGATACAGAATGCATGCACAAGACAAACCATTATGAGCGGAAAACATATTGAAAAAAATAAAATGGCATTGGACCAGTAAGCTTATTCGCTGGATAATCAATATACTAAATATATATGTAGAGTATAATGTTTGTGTGGTTCGTGACACGTGTATTTTTAATCTTCAAAACTAATCGTTGATATCATAAAATTTGCCGTATAGAGTTACTTAGAAACGGTTTATTAGATATGAACACAAATCGGTCTGGATATGCGCGGTCCTGCCAAACATGAATGTTACTTAGTTTGGGGCGGAGTCACATCATTGTCTTCACCAGGACATTTCACATGTTTTGGATAAACTCGCTATGTTTACAAACATGAATATGAATGGTGTCGCCTAGACAATATTGATCAAGGTAAACCCTGTAGTCTGGGGTGGGGTAAAACTTGTGCAGTTCGCAAAGGGTCGGTATACACTGCACAAACACATTCATTTTATAAACCTGACACATGAAGTAAAATATTGTTGAACATTTTATTGTTTACACTACAGCATGGGCTGCTGGGACGGCAAAATTCAAACCTACAAAATAAACACTAAAACATAATATTTACATTCAACAAGCATTTTGATAAGGAAAACGATTGCGTTTATGAGACTGTAATTACCAAGCCTCATCACTGGCGAAGATTTTTCATAACATTCTACATTGTGAACTTTTTATTATTTAAAAACGAAAACTAGACCTACCTTATGAATTAAGTAGATTGTCTTATGTGTCGCCAAGTAAATTGATATTTTGCTAACGATAGACGACTGTTCATTGTTTATTCTTGTAAATAAAAGAATAAATATTGATTTTAAGACACATTTTCAACGGAATCCTGACTTCGGTTTGACATTCTTTTTCATTATTTAAAGTTTAAATAACAGATTTCTTAAGCAAATACTGCACACATAAAAAGAACTTACTTTTCCAACGTAATCTGAAGTTAAAACACGCAATACTTATTTTCTTTTCCTCCATTTGTGTAAAGAAAAGCTGTAGAAAAACACCCAAACTTGTTTCAATATTGCAACGTAATGTAAACAATGCATAAAACATTGCCGTACTGGACACTTTGTTGCAGTTGCATAAAATCAATACTCAAACGGCATTTTGCATTAGTTGCGCCCCTTTAAACAGTGATGTTATTGGTGTATGTACTATTACACTTACTGTTTCAATTTGCGACCCGTGATTTTTAAAGACATTATTATTCATCTGGAAGTTCAATTTATAGCGCGTAATAAATAATTAAAATGTGTTATGAGGGCAGGAAGAACAGCTTTTTCCTCCCGCTGACAAGGTTATTTTATTCACTTAAAACAAGCACTTTTAATACAAAATTGAATTGAAATATAGCGCATTTCTTTATTTAAGAATGTAAATATAAGGATTGGCGCGCTTCATGGATTTGCCAGTTTGACTATTGCGTTCATGATCCCATAAATGCACCCAGAATGCAATTCAATCCTTAAATGTTTGTAAGGATGATATTTTGCATGTGTACGCTACAAGCTGTATGTGTATTTTCTTGCTTGAAAAGGACTACAAAATGCGTTTTTTTTTCAAAGTAAGGCCGTATGTATGAGATAGTCTTAAAATGAAGAAGTAGTAAGCACCTGGGATGGGGTTTCGCCCTCATTTATTAGATGAATTCAAAAAGGAGTGTTTACGCTAGAGCACAACAAAATAAACCTACCACAACATCCCCTCATCAAGAGTTGTCTGTTATCCCAAAACGTGCATGCCAAATGTTGTTTGTTCTATGCGACGACGCGGTTTTGCATGATAAATGTGTGCTTGTGTAGATACATAATGCGTTATTGACAGTGGAAAATAACTTTGAGAATGTCGAGCCAAAATCTGTTATATATTGTTAATTGATATTAATACCTTTTGATATATAATTGATAAAGTGTCTTCATTTTTGGGTGTATAAGAAAACGTATTTTAATGGTCAAAATGAGTTGTGCTTTAAAATGTGCTGTTTACATATAGTACAGTGATCTCTTTTTTTACGACAAGATACATATTTTTGAAAGATTTTAAATAGAATATGGTATGAACTTGCGATTTTCCTTAGTCCGCCTTTTTATATGAACAATAAAGTTCCTAATATTTTCGTCATCTGCTTAGTGGCCTGGGCAGAGTGCTATTTTCCTCAAGCACAGACTATGACTATACATTTCATGATAGTTTTCTTCTCCTATAAATGTTGAGTTAATATGAACAGGTTAACATGATAAACATCAATCGTACATGTCTAGGCTGTATGTCAACATCAGTTGGAGGCACCATTCTTCCGATTTAAAACCCTATAAACTTGTTAAAATCATGCCACGTGCAATGTTCGTTACGTTTTGTAAAATACACACACAAACGCACGTACGCACACACGCGCACGCGCATTGTGTATTACAGAAAAATAAACAATTGTTTATTTTAGTGATATGTGTTATATCCAGTTTTATAATAACTAATATATAACACACAAATACAAAACAGCTGGCTCAATGGACCTATAATTCACATTAAAATAAAAGTATATTGACATCACCTGCAAATATCACAATATATGGTTAATGCGACGGACTAATAACAATTGGGCTATATGGATGTATGAGTCATGGTCACAGGCTGCAGATATTTGATTTACGCTAAAAAAGATGAGAGCAAATGGAATATAAATAATAATATTAATATAATATATGTGAACATGTTCACAAAAGGCTCAGATAAAAATTAATGTATAAATAAGTATATTTACATGGCAATGTACAGATAAACCTCAAGAGTAAAATAAAAGGTAATGCAATTTAAATATACTCGATTTCATGGAACCGTTTTCCAGGTTGCTTTTTAAATGACCGTGGCTTCCGGTTTACTCCCAACATGGCTCACCTCGAGCACGCGATCTTCACAAACTACGTCATGGGCAACATCCGCGTCACCGCCTCCTGTAAGCTTTGGCACGAGCGCATCAAAGGGAAGTACTATGGAAATTACCATGCTTAGTTCTCTAACACGGAATTACTTTAGATTTAACCCTGCTTGTTTCACGCGGCAGACGGTAGAGCACCGTACACGTAGCCGTATGGTAAAAGGTTCAAGGCTCATATAGAGCGTCATACATTGTTTGTGCTGATTGAAACCAAACATTGCGTTACGACTGGTTACATTTACTGTTCCGCAAACCTCAATCTCCTCCTCTTTCCTTACTCTTCCTTTCTGTGTGTAATAATTATCGTTAATCGCAAACAGGAAGAACGCCTTTTTTAACATCATCATCATCATCATCATCATAATCATCATCATCATCATCATCATCATCATAATTATCATCATCGTCATCGTCATCGTCATCATTATCATCATCCTCATCATCATTATCACCATCATCATCATCATCATCATCATCATCATCATCATCATCATCATCATCATCATCATCATCATCATCATCATCATCGTCGTCATCATCATCATCATCATCATCATCA
>Ga0224511_10004317_pt1 | contig 10691 bp, 12 predicted proteins | sample SF_May12_sed_USG_2_FD_169988 | JGI IMG/M metagenome (GOLD analysis project Ga0224511, IMG submission 169988) | Sediment microbial communities from San Francisco Bay, California, United States - SF_May12_sed_USGS_8_1 | ecosystem: Environmental > Aquatic > Marine > Sediment | place: USA... | reverse complement strand
CAACCTGAAATTAATGAACATAGATGGTGTGAGGGTACCTGCAAGTTCACTTTACTGTGAGTGACCATTTTATTAACAAACCACGCGCGAATGGTAGACCTGTATGGAGGTCGGCGGTATTGTAACTTAACCAGCGGCACGAGATGACAATTCCGTGGCAGTTTGCCGCAGGGTTCCTCGGTTTTCCACGGCTTTTTACTCCCTCGAGATCCTTATTTTAACTCTTAACGAGGGAGCATAAACATGTTATGTGCATTACAGGTGGAGGCCGTTTTTATTTATGGTGATGCTCAGACAAGCGACTCTGACAGATCAGCAGTCTTTGTGAGACTACACGATGGCGCGCTAGTAAAAGGGAAACCAGCTTATGGACAGCAGCGACAGCTCAGACTACACGTCTCCAACCCAAAGACTTTTGAGGAGAAAGTTCGCGAGATTGAAAGGGAGATGGGAATTCCCGTTCATCACACACTGCCTATCATCTACAGAGGAACTAAGTAAGTCATCTTGTTATACCATGCTGATGGGTCATTATGGTATGGTAAATACCTTGTTGGTTTGTTATGATAGCCCCTTAGCTACACAATGGGTAAGTCCAGGTCACTTGTAAGTGAGCCTCTCTGTTAGTGCCATAGTATACAATTATAGAGGCCTGAATGCAACGGCCTCTATTTAGGGTGAGCGAAAACCCAGCAAACCACATCTTATAACTTAAGTTTTCGCCGATATTACGTTCAACTTCGAGTTCTACTCTCTATTATGATGGAGTAAAAGTTATTAGGTTACTAAGTTCTATTTGGTCCATTCGGGCTGTAGCTATTCGAATGACCAATATTTGCTCTTTAGATATCGCTGCAATGAATGCGGAGTTGTCTCCTTTCAAAAATGGGAGATACAACTCTGAAAGTGCATCTACCCTTGACCGTGTCTGAACCCCTTTAAAAAAGCCAATGTTACACGTTATTCTTACTAGAGAGGTGAACTGTATGCTGAAACGGTTTGCTCTAGCTGTTTGCCCAATGTAACTGTTATGCATAGAGTTCCAGCGGTTACAGCGGTTAATGAAACTTTTCGAGAAATGATGATAGTCCAACGAAAGGTGAAAACAGGGTCACTGCCTCATTTTCGCACAGTTACTATAATTACTACAGAGTAGAGCCCAGGGAGTTCCATGATAGAAAAACTCTACCACAGCGTTAGAAAACTCGATTTACCAACCTACTTTTGTAATTGGTTTTGGGCCACACCCGTCACCGCTACCATAATGAATAAAGCCAGATATGTTGTTTGAGGTTCTGGACAAGACGTCTAAATAGGTTTCACCGAGATCTACGACGATTAAAACATGACAGTAATGGGAGCTGTAACCGTTTTGAAAATCTTATCGGTATCGGTTTCGGTAACGGTTAGGAGTCGTCTGGGGAATCCTTTTGGTCACATGACGCGCTCATTTCGTATATGAGGCGGAGATGTAACCGTTACCGGTAACTGTTTGCATCCTAACGTCTCTACTGAGTACAGGCTGGTTTTCATATTTCCTGGGTTTTTTTTTCATTTCTCTTTCAACTAATGAACTTATGCTGTTCAGAGGTTTTCTGTTGCCTGTCTAACTAATCCTTTGCTATGTGCTGTCTAGAATGTTGTACAATCCTGATGTTTTGTTGTAGGTTAGCCCAAACTATTGTCAGTGTATCAATCACGTTACTCGTAATGTTTGCTCTGTTCAAACTTCTCGGTGGCTTTCGTTCTGGAGTTATGCAAGCAATGAACCAGAATCCTTTTCAGCGATTTGTAAGTATTTGGTTATTACTGCACATTGCATTGCTCTTGGTGTGATATGTCAACTCAATATTTGAAAGTTGATCACCGAAGAGTTGTCATCCCACCTCTATCTACCAGAATTATTTGTCTATCCATCCATTGCTTTGTCTAAAGAATTTTCACTGCCTCAACTAGCTTAATTTATTTTCGACTATGCTGCCACTATCTGATTGCATGGGTCTATTGCTCACGACAAAATCCTACTGGTCATACAAAATTGACTTTATAGTAAGCTCAACTTTCAGTCATACTTTTAAACTACCCAGGAAATTCCCCTTTTTCGCTTGGTTTTTTGTCTTGATTTATTGGAAAACTGGTTCTTGACTAAAACAATATATCTATAGACACCTCATATGGCATATCTATAGATTCAGTTGTATTCTGACCTATATATTTGTAGACTAAAGCATTATACACAAGAGGAGATCAATCAAACCAGCCCAAAGTATGGTTCAATCAAATCGCTGGTATGCACCAAGCAAAAGTGGAAGTGAAAGAGTATGTTCAGTATCTAAAGACTCCACATAGATTCCAGGTCAGGTTTCTTCTGCTCCGGTATTTTACGTAAAGGGTCATGTCTGTGGTTGGTTAGTTCTACATCATGCTCTTCTTTTTACGAAGCCCTAAGGTGAACACTATTTTCCCGAACTAGAAAGTGAATTTCCAATTCTTGTAGAATGTAGAGGTACAAACCATGATCTGATCACCGTTATTTAATACAATTTCTATGATAAACTTGAATAGCATCTTTGTATGTATGCACCAATCATTCTGGGTGTGACGTAAGCCTTGCAATATGCACTCTGCAATAACATGGTGCATTACAGAAACTGGGAGCGCAGATACCTCGAGGAGCATTACTGTTGGGACCACCAGGTACTGGTAAAACACTACTTGCGAAGGCGGTAGCCACAGAATCTGAGGTGCCTTTCCTTGTTATGGCAGGATCTGACTTTGTTGAGATGATTGGTAAGTCTAAAATTCCCTATTCTTTATTTTTAAAGATATGGCTATATCAGCAATATGTGCATCGGATCTAAACTGTGATGCCATTGTCTTTCATAACTGCATTCGCATATAGGCAGTAAGACTAATCAAGAGCTGAAGCAGAACAGACCAACTGAGTATTCACACATCCCACCATGCTGTTGCTGTCGCATGACACACTGATGAGCCCATTTTGGTTTATTCACGCTCGAAATGGCCCTTCCCTCAAAATACTTTGTGGGATAAGTGACTGTGAGGGCAACTCCTGATCGAACAAGTAGATTAGTAGGCTTTACATCTACAGCTAAGAGCCCATAGTGACTCCACAACTCCCTCCAGTATCTGCCTACACTCAATGCGGACTCGACTCTAACCTGCTGTAAGTCTTTGGTGTTAGTTTCACACTTTGTATTACTTGTAGGTGGACTAGGAGCAGCACGAGTAAGACAGTTGTTTTCAGAGGCGAGATCATTACGGCCCTGTATCATCTATATAGATGAGATTGATGCACTGGGACGAAGCCGTGGTGGTGGTGAGGGGTAGGTAGAAGTCAATGATTTTTCCACGTCCACCCATCCCCATAACCGGCTGTTTTTTCTTGATAAGTTCATTCCTCTAACTTTCTGTTTCTGCTGAAATCCCCTTCGAGAAATGAGCTTAGCAAGTAAGTACAGCAGTGAATGGGAAGGACCGAGTTTGAACAATTTGATCTAGGCCTGATCCGCCTAAATATGGTAGATGGTACTCAGATGCAGCTATGTGTATATGGAAAGTGTTTCTCACTGGATGCACTAATTCACAGCCTTTCCTGCGTTATGACATGGCAACTGGGGGAAGGATTCAAGCAGAAGTAAAGATCAGGGACAAATACAGACCTCATTGTCATTATGCCAGACTGTCCATTTTTTCAGCCAACTGATAGTCCAATGATTTTGCAGTCACTTTTGTCCGATCGACGATCAGACTCGGTTATGGAGTTGAGTTTTCACCATTCTCTTGTTGGACCAACAGAAAATTAGGGCTCTAAAAGGAAGTTAACCGATCTAACCAGCCAGTGGCCATGGACTTATGGTTGTAATTCACATTGACCAGTTCAATCGATATCTTCCCGGAATACAGAAAAATAATGGGGTATAAGTCGGCACCAGCAATGGTGAACTATTGCAAAAGTATTTAGTGCTCTCAACGGACCTCCAAGCCTGCTCAGAATGGAAAAGAAAGTCCATTGAGGGAACCATGTGATACCATTAAGCCTAGTATGCTGATTTTCAATTAGGATTCTCGGCTACTTATTTCAAGTGCTTGTGTGTATGGGCTGTGAGTGGAGTGGTGGTTTGTTATTCAATACATTGTTAATGGAGATGTAATCTAGAGCCTTTCCTTACGCACTGTTATTGTTCATTTGGCCAATGCTTGATAGGTTTCCCAATCACTCGAGTGATGTTGATTTTCTTGTATTCTGCCTGAGAAGCCCTTATTGAGCATTGGCTTGCGAATCTCTTGAGAGTTGAAAGCCTGGCTTAGATTATACGGCGTGCTCCACCATTCTTTCGTCCCGTGAATTTATGCTGCATGACAAGCATCGATATGCTATCGGCGTGAGGTGTCTACATGGTAGCTGACCTGTGTGTAGTTGGGCATAGCTTCACAAGCTTTCATCACCATGACAGTACGAATGTACATTCGTATTTAAATCCTTTACTTGGTCAGTCATTTCCAAAACCTCCTATACGTGAGTTCACTGTTATCAATCTGAATCAAATGAAAGAAAGGGTTCCTTTGTCATCTGTTGGGAATGGGTGACTTGAACCAACCAGGTACATACTTTCCCTATCTTGTCAGCTATATAGACATCATGTGTCTGTGTGTCATCATCGGTCATGGCGAGTAACATGTAATGGGTTGCATTTTTGTTCAGCGAAGGGTCACAGAGTGGTGGTGAGTCTGAGCACACACTGAACCAGCTGCTAGTAGAGATGGATGGTATGGTGGATAATGCAGGGGTTATTGTGCTTGCCTCTACCAACAGAGCAGACGTACTCGATAAGGTTAGCTCCTGCTCTGTATAATATAACCAATAATCAGGAAATAGTTCTTCGCCTATCTCTGTTCCCTCAGTCCCAATGGCCCACCTATCCATCTTGTGGGCAAATTATTTACTTAGCAATCGTAACTACCTTAGTCATTGAGGAGAGTAGAGGCCAGAGTCCCACACATCTGTCGCAAGCTACATACAAGTCCACTGTAGTATGTCAACCCTAGAACTTTGCCTTGCCTAACAGATTCCTTTACTCTTCATTACTAGTCGCCATATTTTACAACATTTCAAATTATTATAAATATACTATAGGCGTTATTGAGACCAGGTCGATTTGATCGTCATATTACTATTGACCTACCCACTCTATCTGAGAGGAAGGAATGTTTTGACATGTATCTCAAGCGTCTCACAGTGGACGGCCCAACAGAGGAGCTGAGCTCCTTTCTTGCTAAAGCTACACCTGGTATGAGTGGAGCTGATATTGCTAATGTCTGCAATGAAGCTGCGCTGCATGCAGCCAGAGAAGCCAATAAAAAAGTTCAGGTGAGTGTGTAACTGTGTTCAGTCGGCATCTCATTCTCTAGTGAACCTGTCAGTTTTTGAACGGAGATCACCCTTTCTGACCCTTACTGTCTGAGTAGATGGACTGATTGCTGACTTTCTCATCTCTGAGTGTTTGTGAAATACCCATACCTATTTATTTTAAAAAATCATCGTTTCGTTTTAGTTACATGCAACTTTTTAAACAATTGATCATTTTGTTTTCAATATGAAGTATACTAATGGGTGCTATATACTAAAGCTTTTCCTGAAGCACACCAATATTTTTACAACTGTAGCAATCGGACCTGATTTATGCCCTGGACAGGGTGATCGCTGGACAAGCCAAGATGAGCACTACATTGAGTCCGACTGAGAGAAAGACAATCGCTTATCATGAGTGTGGTCATGTGCTTGTGAGCTGGCTACTCGAGCATACAGATGCTCTACTGAAGGTACTTAGACCAACCAATCGATCCATCAATCAATCAACCAATCAATGCCTGAGGCTAGGGAGAGGGTATGGTTGCAGTAGTGGAGATGCAGTGTATGATGGCCCATGGGTCCTACATATATATTGTATACCATTCCGTGTTGATATGTTGGTGAGCCTCGGTTATCAAGAGCTGTCTTACATGCCTCATAACCCTAGAAAACTTATGATGACTTCATAGACTTAAACTTCTTTGTCACCATGCAACCTTGCAGATTTTCACTCAGCAAGAATGTACAAGAGATTTTGCAAATTCGCTAATCAGGGTGCAGTTAATTAGTATAGAAGACTTCAAAAGACAGTTGTTTTATTTATGCTGGAGCTGGCCATGATATTGAAGAAAAATGAAACTGAGATAAGATTACACAAGATCTACCTTCTCTTCTGCTCTTTCTCCCCTGCTCTTTCTCCCCTGCTCTTTCTCCCCTGCTCTTTCTCCCCTGCTCTTTCTCCCCTGCTCTTTCTCCCCTGCTCTTTCTCCCCTGCTCCTAAACACGAGATACTGTTATTATTAATGAGATTGATCCCATGTATGGCTATTCAACAATCACATGTCAGTCATATTTTTCAGGTGACCATTGTACCACGCACTGGTGCTGCACTCGGTTTCGCCCAGTATATGCCAAGTGATAGAAAGCTTTATTCTAAAGAACAGCTCAATGAAATGATGTGTGTAGCATTGGGCGGAAGAGCCGCTGAGACTATTGTTTTTAATAGAGTTACCACAGGTGAGCGTGGTTATGAAAATTACAGTGCTTATGGTTGGACCTATTGTCAGCACTATCCTTTCATTCATGTCATGTTTTCCCGTGATTTTTTGTTTGTTTTGGAAATCCTATTTATGATCAAAAATGGTGTATCCTAATCAGTAAGCATGCTTTTAGGTGCTCAGAATGATCTGGAAAAGGTGAATAACTTAGCTTATGAGCAGATTCGCTCGTTTGGTATGAGTGACACACTCGGCCATGTGTCTTTCCCTCGGGATGACAGCAGTGACTTTCAGGTGAAACCTTATAGCAAGCACCTGCAACAGCTGATGGACATGGTAAGAATAGATACCGGTTTTTCAGTTAGTTCCATTTAACATAGATAAAACCACCAGTGTTCATAGCCATCGTTACATGAATAGAAGTGTGCCCATAAAAATGAAAAATAAAATGGGTGTGTTAGCTATAAAAGCTATAAAGCTATAATGGAAAAGCCTCTGATAAATACATGTCATTGGCACATTGGAAACCAAAACCTGGTTGAAATCCTACCCGCTGGCAGCAGGCATAGCCAATGGGCAATACAAATCTTCAGAACTGGGCCTGCCTTGCACAATACGCCTTTCGTATAATGTATTGTGAGCACTCAGTCAATACCTGTTTTATGTATCTATCTAATTTCAATTATACCCGAAATGACTTTGCAATTCGCTCTGTTGAGCTTTATTGTGCAAATGTTAAGAAATTTGGCAAATAAATTACTCTGTTGACAGTTATACGTGAAATATGATTATGGGTTTATGTGAAAACCTTCAATTTATCGCAGCGGTGTCAAATTTGGTCTATGTTTTCTGAAACAGCACGATCACGGTTCCACACTTCTACAATTTGGATTTCCAAATAAATCACCATAGCCCGCGTTTGCTATTGTAGAGGCTGCGCTACATTGCCTGCAGTTGTGATATTTAGGCGCATGGAACTGACTACCTCAATCTTACCGTCGCACCTATGCATACCGGTGACAATGCATCCCATACACTGTTACCTTCTGTTTTTCAGGAGGCCAGACAGAGAGTTGCTCATGCATATAAAACGGCAGAAAGACTTATTTTAGAACACCGAGACAAACTAGATAAGGTAACTATGGTAGACATTGCGAGTTTGATCATTCTTGTGGTGGCCGGTCTCTTTTCCATTGCATTCATTTGCCCCCATCGCAGATCAGTCATTCAAAATACCTCGATCGATAGGAATAACGTAGTGGCAGAGAACAGGTTTGCTATTTTTATTTGTATATTATATGCACTGTATGAGTATCTTTGATTTCAGTTAGCAGAATTATTACTAACTAAAGAGGAGATGACATATGAAGATGTTAAGAAAGCCATTGGACCTCCTCCATTTGGTGATAAAAACCTCGTAGAATACATGGACCTGCCAAGTGCCAAACCATTACAGACAGAACACACACCCACACAACATTTTCATGTACTAAATTTAGCTTCTTCAATATGATGGGCCCTGTATAAATGATGTATAATAACTGAATTCTTGGCTGTGAAAAGCGTTTTTGTCTCTCAATCTGTGTGTACCGTTTGTATTCTTTAAGAAATAAAATGTCTTTTGGTGCTGTCTGAATTCTACCATTGCAAATGGCAGATGATCGACTTTGGGATTACTTCTGTAATGTAACTGGTATCGCATCCGCCGTCCACATTGCTACAAATTCTACAAACATATGAACAATTGATCAGTGTTCATGGTCTTGGTTTAGGTATCATGGTTTCTTCGGGAATTCTTTGCTTGGATGGATGCCATTGATAAACGAATATCACCCTACCGGCATAAGAGAATTTGCCATCTCCGTTAGTGTCATATTTCATCATAGTATCTGCGAATTCGCCTGCCTCCTCAGCCGACCATTTCTCACCAGTCTTCATCAAAACTCTCTATAATATTGTAGATACTATTAGCTTGATACCCCGCCATGCATCGTAACCAGACATCTCTGTCTTTTGAGCCTTAGTCTTGTGATCATGGGACAAAGCCCTTGCCCTGCTGGGCTCCCATTCTTAATATGAGCGCCTAGCACAAAATCTCTACTGTTTCAGAACAAGTCCTACACATGGTAGATCTGCTAAATATAGGATGACCGAGTCCCCCATAAAACAATAGTACAAATAAATGTAATAATCTTGAATTCATGTCTTCAATCTTTGTGAACCTTAAGTGAGATTGAGCATTCCAGACTAGAGCGAGCAGTCATTGTACGTGCAAATCACACGCAGCAAGAAAAACCTGCTCATCATAGATCTACGCAAAACCCGTGCTGCTAAAGCAGACAAACGCAAATACATCTATGTATGTTCTTCAATCTCTCTGTACTCACTGTGAGTTCATCTAGTTTAATGTAACCATCTCCATCTGTATCCAACTTGTTGAATGATCTCAGGAGTTCATCACCATTCACACTGTGCTGACAAAGAGCATGCCAATTGTCTACCAACTCCTCTATCTGTAGCTTTCCATCTCCTGCATATTCAAATACATGTACATGTAAGTGAAATAACAAAACCCATCATTACAACCATGCTTCATCACATGATCTCGTGTGGGATAAATGTGACTTGGTCCAAGTTGTTTGACCATGACAAAACATAATTTGGGCCTAACGTGTTTATGACTGCATTTTTCATAATTCTTTTCTGCCAAGTTTGAACCTACGATTAAAAACTCCGGCATACCCTTCACAATTATTTTTGGCTGAAATAATGTTATGAATTTTGCATTATAAACATTTGGCATGAGTGTGATGATGGATTGATCTAGAGTAGGCTGCGGAGCATTGTTGTTGTTATTTTGGAACAGCAATCACGACCAAAGTGCCTGATAAGATAATAATTCCAAACCAGAGTTAAATTCTCCTTCTGATCTAGGGGATATTTGACAGATGTGCTGAAGTGCAACAGTGGCAGACAGCCATGATATGCATTAACTAACCGTTAGAATCAAACAACTTGATGAGAATAGGAATATCATCCTTGCTTGGGTTAATGCCAGCAAAACGAAGAGCTTCCGGCAACTCACTTCCATCAATCACTCCATCACCGGACTTGTCAAAAAACTTAAAGCAGTCAGTGAGTACTACAAGAAATGTATAGAAAATTCTGATGTTCTACAGTACATATTATAGAGCATGGATAGAGGGTAAACTCCCTATAAATACCTACAGAAATTGTCTCAATGATTGTTAGCTACAGCCCTACAACTATGCATTTTGGCCTTAATTCGTAACTCTGGTCATTTCACAAACAGAAACCATTTGTGTGACTGAATAATTGACTTCTACTCGCTCTTCTCTCATCCAGGCTTGAGGACTGGCACTAAGTTATGCTGGCTTGCACCTGGGGCCTGGTGACGGAGTAGCTCATTACCTTTTCTGGTGTTTTCATCCATCTCAGAAGCCTGAAAAACGCAGAGATCTGCTATGTAATCAAGTTTCACCTTTAATCCCTAAGTAAGACATGGCTACTAAACTCAAATCTGAGAGTGACACGCTGACAAACCACTGAGAATTACAATACAGAACCTTTCATTTTTTACCAATCACGATCACAGCAATAAACACAAAAATATTTTTCATAATAAGTGGCCTTTCGAAGTATAAACAGGCAGTTGCACGAATTATATTTTTTGTGGAAACTCGAAGTTCAATCAATTCCATTTCACACACCTTTTTAAATACCTGACAAGATTATACATTTGTGATATGCCGTCTTGCTGAAATTTTCAAGTTCACTTACCATGTTGCGACCCTCATAGAATAAAGTCACAGACGTCAATGAAAGCGGTAGCTCTTGACAATAAATTCAAAAACAGCAGCTTAATTATTGGAACAAAAGAATTTAACTCCAAGTTTGTGAGCCAATAAGCTCATGCAGTCAGTTGTCCTGCATGGCTCTTTGACATGCGGTGTGTAGTGCATGGTGCTAGCAAAGCGTACAATAAGCTATAGCTAGGTGACCCGCATGGCTCTTCCGTATGTGCTTAGCTAGGGCAAGTGTACAGTATGTATTCTTCGACTCTGCTTAAAGTCAGCAAC
>Ga0224511_10004316_pt1 | contig 10691 bp, 4 predicted proteins | sample SF_May12_sed_USG_2_FD_169988 | JGI IMG/M metagenome (GOLD analysis project Ga0224511, IMG submission 169988) | Sediment microbial communities from San Francisco Bay, California, United States - SF_May12_sed_USGS_8_1 | ecosystem: Environmental > Aquatic > Marine > Sediment | place: USA... | reverse complement strand
TTATTTGAGTTATGTTGATAATCAAAACTTTCAACACAAAACAATTCAATAGATCTACTTTAGGATAGTTTTGATATATTTTTAATGTTAATGTTAAGGTTAGGGATACAATTGAGGTAAAGTGTACGGTACACTAGCAAATTGAACATGCATTAAGTAGCAAAGGTTCGCAAATCGATCTGTGTATTGCTTTGCCGTATCGCGAACCGGTTCGTCTCGCGACAGGGTCCACAATACAAAGCCCTAACTCTAAATATCATTGAAAAGCTATCATAAGGTTATATTCACAGCCATATCTCTGCAAATAAATCTTTTAATCACAATCACTATTATAAAGCAATTAATATTAAAACAGATTTTTTATGTTTTGGATACATTTTAACCCCTGTTTTCAAACATTAAAGAATGAAATTCACACGCATGCAAGATTTTGCGAAAATTGCTATATTTAAATTGTTACCATTCAGTTTAGACCTGAATAAGGCAGCTATATTACAGGTACTCGTAATGCTTGCATTATCATAACAGATGACCATCCGTTAAAAATGGCTCAACAAAGAAATCATTTGGTCTATTACATTGACGCTTTTCCTATGCATTATTTAACGCAAGGGTGTCCATTTCGTTTTCGCACAGTGAGCGATTTTTTACGGATGACGGACAGTTGACACATAGGTTTTGACTTGGATAGATGCTTTATTAGTCAAATATTGCTAAAAATGCGAAAGGACATTATATTGTTACTGACTTACAGATAGAAAGCACTCATATTTATGACCAAACACTTTCACAGGAGAAATATTTGATTTTGTGGCGGTTGAAATAAATAAATAAGAGTGACAATAGTATATGTGTTTTATTGATTTACAAATAATTCAATCATATTTGTTTAGAATAATACTAGGTAGATACTAATTCAAAGAAATCCAATGTTTACACTGTATTTTATGAGGCCATCCATTATCATATCGCATCCATGGAATAAGTACCATGTGTTTGTTTAACTCATACATCTGCTGTCAGCACATGATAAAATTTGATTTTCATTTTTTACATAATGTTACCCGTTATTTGCACCAAGCCTTACACATTAATGACTAACTTGATTCCCACTTCAGATACGTGTTTGTATGCTGTGGCGAGGTCGTGAAGGTGTTCAGTATAGACAGTGGACAGTGCCTCACGGAACTTGTTGGCCATCACGACTACGTCACCGGACTAGCCCTCCATCCACGCAACAAACTACAGGTAAGGTGATCACGACTATAATAATAAATAAAATGTTATCATTCAAAAAGTACATAGAACTATTAAGTAATGTGTAAAATTCAAATAATTTATGTCAAATTTCAATGTCATCTTAACACGTGTTGAAACTTTAGATGTACTATGGGCATTGGAATTGCTAAGAACGAGGTACCTTTCGCAGGACAAGTGCCTGGAAAACTACCCAAAGTTCGGGGTGGACAATCTCCACGGAGACAAACAACAGACAAGTTTCTATGCACCTGTGTTTGCTGGAATTGACCTGGGGACAACCTTTTATGGATATGCATTTATGTTTGCCAATGATCAGGAAAACATGTTTGTTGAACGAGGAAAGGAGCGAGAGCCTACATGCCTTCTTCTAAAGCCTGACAAGACATTTGCTGCCCTTGGATACCAGGCTGTGGATGACTTCTGTAACTCTCTTGACCCAGATGAACAAAAGGATTACTACTACTTTCGACAGTTTAAGATGCAACTATATGAAACAAAGAAACTGTCAAGGAGATCTAAACTGAGAGATGCAACAGGGAAACACATGAATGCACTTGATGTTTTCACAACAGTTTTCTGGAAGCTCAAAGAGATCATCTTGCATCAAATCAATCTGTCCAAGTCGGCAAGTTTCTCTATTACATCTGATGATGTGGGGTGGATGATAACCATTCCAGCCATTTGGACAGATGAAGCTCGGCAGTTCATGCGAGAGGCAGCCACCAATGCTGGTCTGACCAAAATCAGACTTGTTCTAGAGCCAGAAGCTGCAGCCTTGTATGCTATTAACCATCCACCTTATCTGAGAAATGCTTTCACCATAGAGAAATTAGGGCCAGGTTCCAAATACATTGTGGCTGATCTGGGTGGGGGAACTGCTGATATATGTGTCCATGAGATCTTGGATGGTGGCAATCTCCGGGAGCTCTACCGTGCCACTGGGGGACATGCTGGTGGATCAACTGTCAATGAAGAATTTTTGCGATTCCTGAAGACTCTTCTGGGCTCAGATGCTTTGGAAATCTTTGCAAAGGAATATCCTCATGCATATCAAGACTTACAGAGTAAGATAGAAGACAAGAAATGCAGGTTTACCAATCATTCAGATGCCATTATATTGAATCTTGACACAGACCTGATTTCCACAGCAAAGGTAAATTGTAGGAGAAATGAAACAACAGAAGATATGATTTCTCGGTCATCATTTGGAGATGCAGTATCCTTCAGAAAGCAGGGCAATCTAATCTAAGTAGATAGGTCAGTGGTGAAGAAAATCTTCCAACCGTCTATAAAAACCATTATTAGATCCCTGAAGAAAATATTAGTTGAATGTGCCCATGACAACATTACCACACTGCTATTGGTTGGTGGATATTCGGATTCCGAATATCTAAGAGATACTATACAGAGCAGCCTTTCAGACATGCAGATCATAAAAGTTGAAGATGGCCGGCTAGCTGTAGTCAAGGGTGCAGTGATGATGGCAACGAAATCATCAACCATCATTGAAAGAAGGTCCAGATTTACATATGGGTTTAGATTTGATCCACCATTTATTGAAGGGAAGCACCCACCTCACCTGAAGTACTACTGGGATGGTGTGGCCTACTGTGATGGTGTGTTTAAGAAGCTGGTGGAGGTGGGTGAGGTGGTGCACCAGGGACAGCAGTTCTCAATGGAGGGTTATGGCACACGTAAAGATCCTGAGTTGAAACACAAACCATGGTACACCACATTATGGAGATCCCAATTGAAGAGCCCCACCATCTGCTTCCTGGAGGAGGACCAGTGTGAGGAGGTGGGGGAGATAGAGGTTGCAGCTCCTCCTGGAGGATGGCCAGATAGGGTGAATAGTGTAAACTCATTAGTGGTGGGGGAAACTGAACTAACTATGAAACTGTTGATAGAGGAAACAGGAGAAGAGTATGAAACCACCATAGACTTCCTGTAACATGGGAATAAAACACATTTACAAATAAACATTATTACTTTATAGAACTGACATGAAAATAACATCAAACCTTCCTTCTGGAAAATATAAACTAAGAGTAGCTTAATAAAACAAAAGTTTATAATATCGATACCATCACAAAAATGGTATTTGAGAGAACAGTGGAATACTGAAATGAATTAGTGATCATTTTATTAACATTGATGTGAATAATAATAGTAAGTTTTACAACTTTAATTTTTGTATAAATTTCTGTGTCAATGAATGTTGATGAAGATCATTGTTTTGTGGATGGCAACCTTTTTAGTTATTGTGACTTGCAGCTTGTTCTAATTAGAAGTATAACATTACAACTTCGAGGTTATCATTGGTGTCAGTGTGATCTATTTAGAACAAAAGAACAGCTAGTTTGTGTTGAGGATACATATATTATTTAAGAATCCTTATCTCTTGGAGGTTTTGGCACATAATGAATGGTTTATTCAGTTTAAATGAATCCAATACATTAACAAGAAGAATCACCTTGTGCAAAGAAAAACTATTGACAAAGAGTGCATTTTGGAGCTTTTGTTGTGATAAAGATTTAAAATAAGTACACAATGTGGCAACCTTCAAGAAAACCTTTTCATTGCAAGAAGTATTTAAATGTATACCTATCTGTCTGTATCTTTCTGTGTTATTAATGTAATTCTTAAAGATAAATACCACCTTTCTACAATTCCATAGCACTGCATATTTTTTATCAAATCTGAATGCTTCAACCCTTACTGTCTTAAACAAGCATTATATGTTATGTTACATTTAACCTTAAGTTGAGAAAATGTGATTTTAGAAATATAAGAAGCATGAAGATGAAGAAAAACTGCTGAAATTAGTTTTCCTTCATGTAATTAACTTCTAAGGTTTGAACTTTTCTACTAGAATATGCCAGTTTAATGTCATAAACAAGGTAACAATTCATTGTTTTATATAAAAAAAATGCTGAAGAATTTCTAAGCCTATAAATGTGTGGTGTGCCCTGGCTTGGCATAATGTATCGAACAGATGCATTTTTAAGAAGACAATTATTTGGTCTGCTCTTTCTCCAGATACATTAGGGATGAGCTGATACGGCGATATATTGATACAATATCGATACGTCGGGCCACGATACATATCGCGGCCCAACGAGATATATCGCGATACGACCCTGACATTCATAATCAGGGCAAGTCACTGCATTTTCACTGTATTTTCAGTATTCGACAGGTTTAAAATATTTTTATTGGAAAAGTAATTTTCTCATTCTTAATTTTCACTATTTTTAGCTCACCTGAGCACATAGTGCTCAGGGTGAGCTATTGTGACCGGCCTTTGTCCGTCGTCGTCCGTCGTGTGGCATTCATCGTCCGTCAACATTTTTACTTTACCATATTCTCCTCTGAAACCGCTCATTGGATTTTGACCAAACTTCGCAGGAATGATCCCTGGGTTTTCCCCTATCAAAGTTGTTCAAACCATTCCAGTTGGTTGCATAAGTAGGTCATGGGTAAAAAAAAATAGGTTTTCAAAATGCGACTTTCAAAAACTTTCTTGTCCAAAACTACAAGGCCCAGAGCTTTCATATTTGGTATACAACATCATCTAGCGATTCTCAACCAAAGTTGATCAAATTATGCCCCTGGGGTCAAAATTAACCGCTCCCCGTGGGTCACAATTTTACATTGAAATATTAAAGAAAAACTTTTGAACGACTTCTTCTCTTACACCGAAACTTCAAGGCCCATATATATTTAACATCATCTAGTGGTCCTCCACAAAGATTGTTAAAATATTGCCCCTAGGATCTAAAGGGGCCTCATAAGGGGGCTCATCAATTTCATAAAGAGTTATTTTAGGAAATCGTAAAAGTTTTCATGTCAAATCCACATTTTAGCCGTACAGCCTTGATATATGGTATGTAACATGATCTAGTGGTCCTCTATAGAGATTGTTCAAATTAAGCCCCTAGGATGAAAAGGGGCCCTGTCAGGGGGGCTTATAGATTAAACAAAATATTCTTGTCAAAACTCCACAAGACCTACTGCCTAGATATTTGGTATGTAACATCATTTATTGGTTTGCTACAAAGATTGTTTAAATTATGCCCAAAGGGGCCCTGCAAGGGGGCTTATCAGATTCATATAGAGTAATATATGATTTTTTTTAAACACATTCTTGTAAAAATCTACAAGGCCTAAAGCCTTTATGATTGGTTTGCAAAATCATCTAGTGGTTCTCTGTAAATGAGCTCCACTGTGACTTATGAACTATACCTTGGGTGAGCAATCTAGGGCCCTCTCGGCCCTCTTGTTTAAAACATATACTTGAAAAGTTACCACCTTAATCTTTTTATGTTTTTGAATTCATCATTCTATTTTTGGTGCTTGGCCAAGATTTAAGTCTTTGTTATCTTTTGTTTGAGACTGGGTTGAATTGAACAGCATGGTATTTTCTGTCATATATCACATTACATAGGTACATGTAAATAAGGCATTTATTGTGAACATTGATGAGTACATAATTGCTTTTTTAATGCATGTTCGATAACAGAACATGAATGGTGAAATTTTAAATTCGCATAAAATAAACAAGATGTTGTTTTGTGAGGATTTGTAAAATATGCCATCCCAAATTAAGCACAATCTATTAAAAAGAAGTTACTTATTACCACAATATGGAAATGTTATCATTTAAAAAGTACATAAAACTCTTATCCAATGTGAAAAATTAAAATCTATGTGAAAACTCAACATTGTCTCAAGACCAGTTTAATCTTAAGATCTACTATGGCCACAGGAGGTGCAAGGAAAAAGGCACCATATGCAGGAGAGGTGCCTGGAAAAACACCCAAAGTTCGGGGTAGACAATCTTCACTGAAGCAAACAACAGACTTCCATGCGCCGGTGTATGCTGGAATTGACCTGGGAACAACATTTTATGGATACGCATTCATTTTTGCAAATAATCAGGAAATCATCTTTGTTGAACAAGGCAAGGAGCGAGAGCCTACATGCCTTCTTCTAAAGCCTGACAAGACATTTGCTGCCCTTGGATACCAGGCTGTGGATGACTTCTGTAACTCCCTTGACCCTGATGAACAAAAGGATTACTACTTCTTTCGGCAGTTTAAGATGCAACTATATGAAACCAAGAAACTGTCAAGGAGATCTAAACTGAGAGATGCAACAGGGAAACGCATGAAAGCACTTGATGTTTTCACAACAGTTTTCCGGAGGCTCAAACAGATAATCCTGCATCAAATCAATCTGTCCAAGTTGGCAAGTTTCTGTATTACATCTGATGATGTGGGATGGATGATAACCATTCCAGCCATTTGGACAGATGAAGCTCGGCAGTTCATGCGAGAGGCAGCCACCAATGCTGGTCTGACCAAAATCAGACTTGTTCTAGAGCCAGAAGCTGCAGCCTTGTATGCTATCAACCGTCCACTTTGCCTGGGAAATGCTTTCACCATTGAAAAATTAGGGCCAGGTTCCAAATACATTGTTGCTGATCTGGGTGGGGGAACTGCTGATATCTGTGTCCATGAGATCTTGGATGATGGCAATCTCCGGGAACTCTACCGTGCCACTGGGGAACATGCTGGTGGATCAACTGTCAATGAAGAATTTCTGCGATTCCTGAAAACTCTTCTGGGCTCAGATGCTTTGGAAATCTTTGCAAAGGACTTTCCTCATGCATATCAAGACTTACAGAGTAAGATAGAAGACAAGAAATGCAGGTTCACCAATACGTCAGATGCAATCACATTGAAACTTGACACAGACCTGATTTCCATAGCAAAGGTAAATTGTAGGAAAAATGAAACAATAGAAGATATGATTTCTCGGTCATCATTTGGAGATGCAGTGAACTTCAAAAAGCAGGGCAATCTTATCAAAGTTGATAAGTCAGTGGTGAAGAAAATCTTCCAACCATCTATTAAAACCATTATCCAATGTCTGAAGAAAATATTGGTTGAATGTGTCCATGACAACATTACCACACTGCTATTGGTTGGTGGATATTCGGATTCTGAATATCTGAGAGGCACTATACAGAGCAGTCTTCCAGACATGCAGATCATAAAAGTTGAAGATGGCCGGCTAGCTGTAGTCAAGGGTGCAGTGATGATGGCAACAAAATCATCAACCATCATTGAAAGGCGGTCCATATTCACATATGGGTTCGGATATGCTCCACAATTTATTGAAGGGGAGCACCCACTTCACCTGAAGTACTACAGGGATGGTGAGGCCTACTGTAGAGGTGTGTTTGACAAGCTGGTGGAGGTGGGTGAGGTGGTGCACCAGGGGCAGCAGTTCTCAAGGGAGGGTTATTTCACATGTAAAGATCCTGAGTGGAAACACAAACCATGGAGATCCCCATTGAGAAGCCCCACCAACTGCCTCCTGGAGGAGGACCAGTGTGAGATGGTGGGGCGGATAAAGGTGCAAGCTCCTCCTGGAGGATGGCTGGATAGGGTGAATAATGTACAATCATTAGTGGTGGGTGAGACAGAGTTCACCATGAAACTGTTGATAAAACAAACAGGAGAAGAGTATGAAACTACCATAGACTTCCTGTAACATGGGAATGAAACATATTTACAAATAAACATTATTACTTTATAATAGAACTGACATGAAAATAACATCAAACCTTCCTTCTGGAAAATATAAATTAAGAGTATCTTAATAAAATAAAAGTTTATAATATCAATACCATCACAGAAATCGTATTTAAGAGAACATGGGAATACTAAAATGAATTAGTGATAATTTTGTTATTAACATGTATGTGAATAATTAAAGTTAGTTTTTTAATTTTGTATAAATTTTTATGTTAATGTATTGACTTTCATTGTTGTGTGGATGGCAACCTTTTCACTGTGAATCTTACTCATAAGAAGCATAACATTTCTACTTAGAAGATATCAGTGGTGTCAGTGTGATCTATTTAGAACAAAAGAACAGCTAGTTTGTGTTGGGGATACGCACATTATTTAAGAATCCTTATCTCTTGGAGGTTTTGGCACATTATGAATGGTTTATTCAGTTTAAATGAATTCAATACATTTACAAGAGAACTCACATTGTACAACGAAAATATTGACACAGAGTGCATTTTGGAGTTTTATTGTTATGTTAAAGATTTAAAATAAGGTGGCAACCTTCAAAAAGACCTTTTCATTACTAGTAAGTATTTAAATGTATACCTATCTGTATTTATCTGTCTGTGTAAAAAAATACTATTAATGTAATTCCTAAAGATAAATACACAATGTACCACCTTTCTACAATTCCATAGCTCTGCACATTTTGATCAAATCCGATTGCTTCTACTCTTACGGTCTTAAACAAGCATTATGTTATGTTACATTTAACCTCATACAGTACATTCCAATTTTAAACCACTACAGCGGTGGCTCAGTGGTTAGAGTGTTCCCCCCGTGAGTGGGAGGTCGTGGGTTTGATTCCCAACCGTGTCATAGACATTATAAAAATGGTAGCAGATGCTTCCTTGCTAAGCACTCAGCATATAAGGATAGGTCGGGCCTCTCTCTCCTCTCAAACCTCGTTAAAAAAATGAGATGGGTTCCATCTGGAATAAGCGGTCAAGGGTGATTAATATAAGTTTGGATAACTTGTTTCACAATTGACCTTAAATAGATAGGTTTAAATTAAACCAAGTTGCCAAATTAATAGAGGACATATTAAGGTACCACAAAATAAGTTTATATACACTAAATATGTTGGTAATAAAAACATATACATTGTAGCTTTTCAAAAAAAATCTTTTTAAGTGTGTTACATGACCAGACCTCAGTGTCCAGAGTCCCTTTAAACGATCTTAATCATGATGGACAAATGTTGGTTTGGTTTCAGTTGGTTTCCTGTTCCCTGGACAAGACGTTGAAGATCTGGGATTTTGAAGATGGCGTTCTACTTCGGGTATGCCCATTACTATATCTCTGCATACTTGGTAAAATGGTCAAATACATGTACATAGCCATAGAGGATATTTGTTGAATGTTGGTGTAAGATAGCACTTTATTTCACAAGTGATCATAGAAAGTAATATTTTTTATCATCACGGGTGACTGTAGTAAACAATGTAGACGGACAGTGTAATATAAATTTTTTTCATTGTAACGCATATAATAGAATAAAGTTTTAATTATCGTCTATTTGACTTACAATATTCTTGTTTGTATGGAATCTTCAGTTTGTTTTTTGCATTCAGCCATGAACAGTTATATTATAGCGGTCTGGGAACCACTAGCGGAATTTACTATGAAGAGTGGAGACGTTGCTTTCCATAAATCCTGTATTGAACTATTGTTCTGTTGTTATTTGTTACAGTTTTCATATATAATTATTCTGCAATTAGGGAAAGTCCTTAGGAAGCATAGTTTGCATGGGGAAAAAAGCAGCCTCGGTTATATTGAAGCTGTTCATCAATGAAAAATAGCACTCCGTTGATGCCCTCTAGCGCATGAGCAGAACTCTTTTGAATGTAAACAACATACAACCCATGATCCCTAAGGACCAGAAAAACAAAATTACACAATGATGTGGTACAGGGCGACATCTTAAGCTGTCACACAAGACATAATGCTATGGCCTTTTGATATAAGTCCAATTTGTTGAATATTTTTATGTTGTCTTGTTTTGGTATGTTTCTTTTTGTTTGTTTTTTATTATGGCTTGATAATGTTCTTCTTTTACAATGTCAACACATCTACGTCAAACTAAAATAATGTAAAAAAAATCAAATTGACGTAGATTAAATATAACTAGTAATATAGTTATATGTTTCGGGGGTTTTCCACTGTGTAAACGTACAAATAAGTTTATATAAAATAAAATCACAACTATTCACATGTATACCACAAGAGTCGCAAGTGAATTCGCATTAAATGTGATGCGTAACTAGCGAGACTGGCACAAGGACAAGGACATGGGCATGCTCCTTACCAAAACGGCCGAAGATATAAGAGAGTGAATAATGGTTACATGGATAAAGTGTCCATATAGTAACATATAAAATATCTGTGTAACTGTTGTGTACATGTGTAACTATTGTGTTGTTCCTATGTAACCGTTGTTGTTCCTGTGTTACCGTTAAGTTGTACCTGTGTAACCGTTAAGTTGTACCTGTGTAACCGTTAAGTTGTACCTGTGTAACCGTTAAGTTGTACCTGTGTAACCGTTAAGTTGTACCTGTGTAACCGTTAAGTTGTTCCTGTGTAGCCGTTAAGTTGTACCTGTGTAACCGTTAAGTTGTTCCTGTGTAACCGTTAAGTTGTACCTGTGTAACCGTTAAGTTGTACCTGTGTAACCGTTAAGTTGTTCCTGTGTAACCGTTAAGTTGTACCTGTGTAACCGTTAAGTTGTACCTGTGTAACCGTTAAGTTGTTCCTGTGTAACTGTTAAGTTGTTCCTGTGTAACCGTT
>Ga0224511_10004315_pt1 | contig 10692 bp, 9 predicted proteins | sample SF_May12_sed_USG_2_FD_169988 | JGI IMG/M metagenome (GOLD analysis project Ga0224511, IMG submission 169988) | Sediment microbial communities from San Francisco Bay, California, United States - SF_May12_sed_USGS_8_1 | ecosystem: Environmental > Aquatic > Marine > Sediment | place: USA... | reverse complement strand
CATTAATTGTACATTTCATATCTGTATTATAATTTATAATGTCCATCCTAAAAATTGCATGCTGTATTTACTTAACATTCTCCGAGCATTTGTATGATAATCATCTTCATGACTTGCCGCTCATGTATCATACAAAAGCATTATGACTTTACATGTCATTATCTTAAATAAACTATAATTTATTTAGAAATTTATATGTTATGTTATGTGTTTCATTTATACATTTGGTATGTGTATATGAGAAAAACCGTGTATCAGTCTCATAAGGTATCATTTGATTCCACTGTTTTGCAAATTGATTGTGTCTTAATCAATAATACGCGTGTTTTGGGAACGCGACCAAACCTAGACAATGACACTGATTTTACAGTTTGTTTTAAGGACTTCTTTATAATATTACCGACCCAAAATAGCGTAAAATTTCGTAGTAAAAAAAAACCAAACACCAACATGCAGACATAACCTACCTAATTGTTTTAAGAATGGTTACCCGAAACAAACGCATTAGTTTAAGCCATAAGGAAAACGTACTTTCTAATGAGTATAAGTGTAAGGTGAATAAATGGAGTGTTTCAAAATGATCTTGTGTTATTTATGGTGACGGTGCTTGTTTGCATGAAGCAAATGTATGCGAACATTCCAATTGTGTTGAGCAAAAAAGAAGTCAAGAGAAAAAATATGTAGTATATGTGGGGGGTTCAAGTAGACCAGAACGACCACGTACTGTATATCGTTTTATTACGTGTTTTCGTATTCGTACGTTTGTAGCCTACAATATAATCAATGCGGTTACAATAACAATATATACAATCATCATCAATATTTAAAACATGAATATTACAAATCAAAATCAAATGTATATGTACAATACAATTAATGGAATAAACAATAAATAATATTAACAAATGCTTACCAGCTGCGTCCTTGATAAGACTAAGATAATATAAATGATATCGCTCGAAGTAATAAGAGCTGAAATTATTACGAATTAGAATATAGATGTTATCGGTACAATTACTCGGTGAAGAATGATTTATGAGCTGGTGCTATTGTTAGTTACGTAATTAGTAAAAAGGGCAGGGCCGGCCAATGAAAAGAGAAGCTAAATATAGAAAGATAACTGACCGGTTCTAGAATAGGAGATGTATGATAAAAAACGGGGAAACGGAGATTAATTTTGAACGGGAATAAAGAAAATACGAAACGCCAAAAAAACCAAATGAATTATATTTAAGTGAACACCGAGTGACCAAACATATACACACTACACATAGTCTCGACGACACATGGCCTATCGGATCTGTGTTATCAAAATACTAAAATAAAAGAAATAAAATCATACTGCAGTAGTGGTTCAGTGAGAGATTGGTTGGGTCGTGAACGGAAAATCCTGTGTTCAATTCCGGCCTTCGTAATACCAAAAGACGTAATATAAAGGTTATCATAAAAGCATAGTAGGTCTGAACTCTCTCTCCGCTCGAGCCTCGTCCAAAACATGCGGGAGATTCCATCTGGTATGCCAAGAGTGATCTTTACACGTTCAGATAATATTTTGTCAACCGACTTAAGATATTTGGTACAAAAAATATATGACAAAATGAATTTCCTTAGAAATCATAGTTTATAGGGAGATAACAAAAGTCGGTTTTATTAATTTAAGAGTTGTTCATCAATGCACACCCGCAGTAACCATCAGATGTAGACAGACGAACTCTTCTGAGGAACAGGATATTCCTGTGAAGGTACAGCTATAAAGAATAAAACAGCTCTGGTATAAGGTAGCTGTAAAACGGTTTTAGTTATTTGTTTCCTGAATGTTTGTTAGCTTGGTTTACGTCCATAGTACGCTTGCAGAGGATTACTGAGACCGAAATCCTATATTTTAGGTAAAAGTATCCTGGTGATTCATCTTAAAATGTCATACTAGATGTCATTATTTGACGCTTTTAGGTTTATGAGTCTTTTCTTTTGCTGCAATTAATTCATGTATTTCTCTTTAGATTCCAATGTTTTATATAATTAGGTTATGTAACATTGCAATATATTAAAAATAATATTTCTGTTATAATTAAAACAGGATTTTGTTTAAAATTTACATTATTTTGGTCATGTAGTGATACGTATAACGTAAGCATATGCACGCAAAATAAAGTTTAGGCATGCAACTAAGAATTTAGAAATTAAATTCCAACGCAATATTATTTTTACACCAGTCATTGTTAGCATCTGATCACGTATTGATAACATCAAGATGCAGCAAGCAGATAACATTGACTTAATATCCGCAACAACTCCAAACTAAGTTATAAATATGATAGGTTCATGTTTGGTTCAGATCAATAAGCTGATAGAATAAAGGCATAAATAACCGACAGAGATCTATAATGGATTTAATAAAAGTACATTTAAGATGATGTTGTTATAAACATTTTAAATTCATACCCATTGAAAATGTTATTTCTGAATCATGATAGCCTTATACCTTATCACAAACTTACTGTATGCTAAGTACACTAAATCAACTTAGCTGGAAAAGGAATGACACATTTATGACACATTTAATGACAAATTTCATAAAAAAGAATATATTACGTCATCGAAAAAGTACAAATACAACGACAAAAGAAAATGCAAACACAAAAACTCTTATATGATCTGGGATTTTAAGCCGGGAACAAATGCACCGTAATGTATAGATCCATTGCCGGCTACCCTCCCTATAATCTGTATTTTTAACAATAGATAACAGTAACAATTTCACCACGTATTTTGCTAACAATAGGGCACATGCCAATGTTTGATTCTTCGAGTAAACAATATTTAGTTAGAATTAACCATTCTATTTCTTTTGAAATTTGGGTCACTTTTGGGTGTTTGTGAACCTAGCCTTTTCACTAGTATTAGATAATTATAAATACGGGAGTCGAATTAACTGATCAAAATATTGTTAAAATAGAATGGAAGCAAATTATTCGTTAGAAACAGCCAATTCATCTTTAAGTGTTTAGCATCCGCAACCACTAATCATTTAGTATGGTTTAAAATGTCTCGTTTTTGTTTATCTCGTTTATATTTGTTAATGTTCATATTTGGCACGTGCCTTGTGTAGTCATAATTATTTTTTGGCAGAATAATGTTAAAGATGAAATTTAGTTCACCCTATACGAATAATGCATGTTTACTGTGTGATATACGTGTATGGTAAACATACAGAGATTTCATCTTGAATCATTAGGGAGGTTGCGAAATCGACCTAAACCTCAACTTCAACGCGCACTGGCTCATTCACGTTGAAGTTGAAGTCGTTAGTAAAACATGAGTTGCGAAACAAAACGTGAACGTGTGTTCATTGAAGCATACTATTTATAAAGACCTCAATGCGAGTCAAACATTGAAATGATAGAGGTCCATGTGTATTACATTTGATTACGATTTGTGACAATTACTATTTCACGATATTGCAATGTAATCTTTGAATCTGAATCAGAAGAAGAGAAATATATGTATGTTGGTTTTAAAAGTAGTTTTTATACTTATAACGTATGTATATGAATATGTACATGTAAGTGTTCATGTAGTTGTCGGTATGTTATGGCACTGTAAGGGTGCCCCATCCCATTTAAAACGTGCAATTTAAGAACAAGGGAAAACGTGCAATTATTACCATGAAATACGATTATACGACAACAACAAACATAACATGTATAATAATTTACCATTTAGGCGTGTACCCGGCTCACTAGTGCATATAAATGAAATTAATAAAACTTAAATTATTTATGATCGGATTTAAATACAAACAACGTAAATTTGCGAGGGTGCATTTGTCATTGCATGAAACAAGCCATTTTATATCATTTAGTCTTATTAAAACAATTAAAATGCAGTTTCTATTATAGAACGAAATGGAGTCGAAGCATGCGCAATATTCAAAATGAAAATAGAGGAGTACGCAAGGGGTCAGGGTTTGAGCCTCATAGTTTAATCTTCGCCTAATTACCATTTTCAAGAGATATGAATCGCTGGCTCATGGTTTGATCAGGGAATCCTCGTGCCTAAGCATGGTTGAGTGACGCAAACCACTCACGTTTCTTATAATGGGTTAACCTGAAGGCGATACACATATATGGATGACGATTTCCTCAAAAAGGAGTTTTCACGTTACGCGTTGTGGTTCGCGTCCATATGGCAACCTCCCTATTATTGTATGTGGTACTGCTGACACCTTCCCTGATGTCTTATTCATCTTGTAATAACAGCCAACGCGTTCCGGTGTAAGGTTATGTTACAGCCACCAGTGCTTATTTAATTTTGGAAAATAATCAATTATTTTAATTGCTCCTATTCAAAGGTATTTTGTTTTCCTTTGTTTATTGATAATTAAATGCGCGCTTATTTAATGTCAAACGTTTTAGCAATATATGACACACGTATTATCGCTCTTTTAAACGCATTCGTCGATGTAAAATACTCGACATAGTGTTATTTGTTGCTTGCAGCGTTAACTTAGCTTTTAAGGAGGTTATCCATTTCACTGTTTGAGCTTCTCGTTTATTATTCAAAAATGGGGAAAATACATCATAAACACTGCATGTCGTGTTCAGTGATACAACAACAACCTAGGTCAATCAGACTAATGAAAGAACACGACCCTTGTATTCAATAATTAGTACATGTACTTAGAGGTACGTCCCTGCGGTCTGCAGGGTAAAAACGGTATATAATCCATTTGTAACCAGACACTATCGTATTTTAGGCTATCATAGTCTATTATAAATTAAACTAACAAAACAAAAACACTTTTACCACGACACGCATGACAAAAAGTGTAAATAATTGCTTACCTCAACCAGCAGACTGTGTTGATTATGTTAGTACATGTAAGTCGGTACTTACCGTAAGCAGAAACCGGACCGAACTAAGCTATTCTATATACCTATACTATGCACTCATTTATAAGATTATTTTAAACTAATTGATTTGAATAATTTAAACGGTTAAACAATGGGTTTGGTTACATTCGACATAAATCTTTGAGATTGAGGGAATAACCAGCAGAAAAATGACACATCGATACATCATTTAGTGTGCCATACACTAGTACTAAACATGAAACTTGACCTAAAGATGCGAGGTCTGTATTGTGATCCCTTATAATAACTAATCGTGATGTGTGCTACGTTTAAATAGTAAATATATTATTATTATACCATGTACCGTAAAAATACTGTTTCCTACTATCCAATAAGTTATCTTGTACTTTTCGTTTTCGAACAAGATCGTTTAAAATGGATTTACTATATATCACGAGTATATGACACCACCAAGTGTATATCTTACTCACGGTAAGACTTACCTGACTTGGAACAAATTATAGAGTCTAATATAATAATATCATGTTTTTTCTTTCCTCTTTTCTTGTTATATTTGTAAACAATTTACCAAACTTTTATTTTATGAGAAATCAGAGTAAACCCCATATACTCATAATGTTTATTCTTACATCATTGTCTAAAATATGTGTTTATTAATAGTGTGTATGTTCTATTTATATTTCTTTTCAACGTATCCGTTTTATATAGACATATTTACTATTCTGCCATAATATAAATGTATGTTAATATGCCTCATGGGTCTACGACCTTCTGGATGTTATGCAAATAAACTTTGAAACTTTAAAAACTTTATATTAAAACATTGCAAAGGGAATTAAAAAAATTCATGACCAGAATGGTGTTTTGGACAACAAAAGTAAATACACAACAACAACAAAACAAAAACAAAACAATCTTGCAAAAGTCGGGAATTGAACCCGAGGCCTGTCACACCACCGTCTGATGCGTTGCATCTAGAAAACCCGGACAACTGAACCTAACGATTGTAGTCACGACATTGGGCATGTTGAAATTGATCGGCGCGGTATGGCTCAAACACAGCATTGCTGGCGACTGCACAGTCTTCACCTCGGCGAACTGAATAGCTTAAAATAAAACAGCGAAATGATTTTTGTCAATCATTTGCAATCGATTGCGTTCAATGAAAACAATTGTATCATACTTTGATTTGAAACAATAAAACGTCATGTTCACCTCTCTACTTGTTCTTGATTCAAAAAGCACTTTGTTATAACTTAAATGTAATTTAAGTTCCTATTCAACACATGGTAAATTTTAATTTCCAAAAAAATAATAATAGGTAGCAGTATTTTACAGATAAACATTATCAATAGAATACACTGAAATACGTCTGTGTCGTTAAAAAAGGGAAACAAATAAGCGCGTTTTCTGGGCAAGGAAGGATTTCCCGGTTAATAAATATAACGGAATTCCGCACCATTCTAGAGTCAAAATATCGCCGCACGTTTATGGGTAATTCTAATGTCAGATCAATACTACAAAATAAATCGTTGGAACGATAAAACTTAATGGCAAAAGATGTGTTAATATACTTATATACTAACATTGTTTTTCAGTGAAAAAGTTTCAATAATCTAATTTAATGTATGTTGATATACTTGTTATCGTTCGATGACATTTCTAGTAGTTTGAAATTTTCATTTCAACATGTGTGGGATAAGAGCTTTACAACAGAGTGAAACCATTCGTTCTAGAAAGTAATGACTGTCACACCGCCACCCACGCGTTCTAACCCGCCATTGCAAAGATGCATGAGTTCTTGATATAAAACTAGTCAGAATGTACAGCAACTCATCCTTACATGGTGTCTTTATGGTGTTATCAATATTCCATCTCGGTATTTCGCGCGGTTGGCTTTAAATGAATATCCGGACCTTAAAGTTATATTTTAAGACATTATTATATTTAGTACATTTTGGTTTAGGCTGTATCAGATTGTCATTGAGGGATGGTTGAAGCCATTGTCTGTTGATGTACAAAGACGATCAGGTGGACGTGTGTTGATACTGACAATAACTTTGAAATTCATTTATTATGTTTAACTTATTCCATTGACGAGGCAGACATTCCTTATGATTGTGTTATTCTATCTTTGTGGTTTTTCCTTTGCCACATGTTCAGAGGACTATGCATTTGGAGGTAAGGTTGTTTTCATTAAATATTGTATACATTTGGTATGCTTGTCTTCCCATTTTGAGCTGACTGCATGGTGCAGTAAACACGACAATTCATTTAAATCTAATTAATGAACCTTATCGTTATCTTATAACGCTTGATGGGAGACATGGCGACGTAGCGCAGTATCCGCCATGTCTACAGATACCTTTATTTCCCCGGTTAGTAGATGGTAGCGATCACGATTGCCATTTCGATGGTCAGATTGTCTAGAGTAGCTGGAGCTTTGCTAACTGATACTGTGAGAAACATATTCGTCTCTATGAATTACCCATTACATCTGATTGGTGTGAGACAAAATTCAGTCACTTCCTGGTCGATAACAAATGGTACATATACTGGTTTTTCTAGAAACGATGATCAAATAGACTGGCCTTTCTTTTGTTAACCAGTATAGACAATCAGTACAGTCAAACAAACACTTACTGAACAGACAGAGAATGTTGCCAAAAACCTTTCAGAGGTACACCATGTGGCATGAAGTTACACATGTAGCCAGGACAAAGCCAATTAAAAATTGCTTACTGGCTATTATACATTGGTTGCAAAGGAAGTCAAATTCTTTAAATTATAAAGAAAATATAATATCTTTAATTAGGAAGTATGATATTGGGTTATGCTGAATAAGGCCCAGTAACACTGAACTTCTAGCCTTAATCATGTACAAAAAGTTGACAATCTCTTGGAAGTGGTCATTTGTGGTAAATAAATTTTAGGTAAATTTTGGCTTGGCTGTGTTTAGTACGTAGTCTGGCGGCTGTTCTACCAATGAAACACAGCCTAAAGAACGGCCAATCACTTTCAGCCAGGTGTAATAATAAAACATGTGTTCACGCATGTTAAAACGAACAAAAAACGACTAGCCGCGGCCTCATCGCGTCTTTACTACGTTTGATCACGTTTAGCACTGACATAAAACAAAAACTCCACTGCCATTGCACTGCCCCATGACAGCTCGGTGTCGTCGGAAGCGCAGCTTTCCACGTATAATAGCGGCCGCACATTTTTTGTCTTCACAGTTGCCGATCCATATCTTCTGCAGTCCCTATCATACACGTATATTCGATGTTATCATTTTAATCATAGCCATGTAGAAGGGTTCCTCAGCAAAGAAGATGCAAACGAAGACCGTGGAAACCAAGGTCAAAGTCCCAGCTGAGGATGAGGCTCATCAAGATGCACAGGCTCAGTTGACAGTCTATGCCGCGGGCGAGGTCCATGCTCTGCTTGCTGGTGCTCCAGTTTAGACCACGGCTTCAGGCTTATGATTGCCTTGTTGCTGCTGGAGAGGCTGAGACTGCAGTACATTGCATTTTATTCAATTCATTGTCTTAATTTCCATTATTGTTACTTTAAATTGACATTTCGAATTTCTATTTAGAAATTAAAATTTAAATCTTGTCACTTAATAATTTTAAGCAGGTGCTACCTCTGCCGCCACCCCTAGTGCCACAACCACCGCTTCCACAACCTTTGCTGTCACACCTTTCTGCTGCTCCATAGGCACCGAATGAGTTTGGAGATGTCGTTATCAGCCCTTGAGGAGGGAAAACACTCCTTGTGGAAGAAATGTGGTCGTCTACTACTCCACCAAGCTGCTTTGGTCGAGGAGAAAAAAAGTGCTCATACGCAAGGGTCGTAAACGTACAGAAGATGGCGCCTGGGAATTAAAGAACCAAGAGCTGGGAAGCAATGTGAAGCACCTAGAGCCAAGCTCCAGCTGATGTCTCTTTGCAATTCAGTCACACACCCAGATGTTTCGTACCACCCACCTTCTCCTCCTCCTCCTTCTGCTTCTCCTCCTCCTTCTCCACCCTTTCTTTTTTTTGAAATGTTGGGCCGTAATATGTTAGTTTGTTGGTACTACAGCAGAAAGATGAGGATATCACAGCGTTGATCTTTACCCCTTGACATTTAGACTGCAAGAACCAAGGTCTCAGAAAAGTGCGGTATTTATATGCCGCAAATCAGAAATGATACAGAAGAGAATAGGATGTGTACCCTCATATTTAGCACTTGTTGGAGATGTCCTTTGAACGTGCTTAGGAAGTGCCATGTACGCTGACAAAATCAGTAATTAGCCACAAAACACTCGCTTTTTTCCTCGATACCAACGTGTAACACCTGCCCGATGACCGTGCTCTGCCCGTGACAGACCGCAAAACGTACACGTCTTAATCCGTCTTCCCATGTTTTAATCAGTGCTATAACATGGCTTATCACGTGTGTTGCATGTCTTTAACACGTGTGTCGCCCGTGGTTGTCCGCGGGCTAACATATTGAGCACTTTAAAATTTGCTGCGTCCGACGTCGTTCCGAATTCCCCCTCGCCAGCTACGTATAAAAATCGACTTTAGTTTGTCTCAAACTCGACATCAAGCAAACAGCATTGCCGACTTCACGGGGGACCACTTTTGGACGAGATTTGGACGTGATTTAGCCGTATATCCCTGTGTGTCTGACTCTTAAATCAATACATAATTATATGCGTTAGTAAAATAACAAAAATATTTTAATAATATCGCCTTGCCGATGTTGATTAATTCGGATGTTGACTTTACATTTACTGCTCAAATGTAGGACAGAACATGAATGCTTGACAATGACTGGAAGTTTAGTTATTGTTATTGATGTTGTTGTTGTTCTTGTTGTTTTTGTTGCCTGTTGCCTGTGTTGCAGGCATACCTAGATCACAGTAAAGTTTTAATTAATGTTTCACTCACTCACACGTCTTCTAATGCGTCTTACTGCCCTGAAGTACATAAACTGATGTAATTTCAAGGTCTAATAATTGGGATTTCCGGAGATAGGGCCTAAATAAAAAAATATGTTGTTTGCCCTTTACTGACCCCAAATTTTTGGGTTGGGTCGGTCGGTAGGAAAAATATTTTATTTTTTCAAACATTATTCCTCAATATGGTATATCTGACAAAACGACTTGTTGGTACATGTATGTAATATATATAAATCATATTATTTCAACATGTTATTTAAACCAGTAAATACATAGAATGTACATAGCATGGTAAAAATGTATATTATCTTGTACTTTAATATGTTGTTAGCATATTTTATTATTTTCGTTCACTATATAGCTATGCATTTCTTCACGTTTACACTGGTAGTCATCGAACGCCGTAACCCCACTATGCGCTCGCTTCATAATCCTGATATAGCTAATTTAATAAACAATCCATTACCAGGTATGACATTATGTTTAAATAACGCCAACAAACCAAACAACGATTTAAATTAAAACTGTGTATATCCGTAAAAAGAGATACAGAAAATGTAAAAAGGATGTAAAGTGATCCAAACATTTAAAATTTTACAGAAGTTAACTTGTACTTGATTCTTAACTAACAGATCCGACATAAAGGTCCATCTCTGATATAGTTTATAAATCCAAGGCAAGCCTGACTACAAGTAAACACAATATTTAAAGATCTGACATAAAGGTATATCTGTAATAAATTTTATAAATCCAAGACAAGACTGACTAGTAAACACAATATCTGTCTAGAAATAGCATTGATTTTTCAAGTTTATGCAATTGTCTCGGTATATATACTATAAAAAGTAATACGATGAATGGTCGTGA
>Ga0224511_10004314_pt1 | contig 10693 bp, 5 predicted proteins | sample SF_May12_sed_USG_2_FD_169988 | JGI IMG/M metagenome (GOLD analysis project Ga0224511, IMG submission 169988) | Sediment microbial communities from San Francisco Bay, California, United States - SF_May12_sed_USGS_8_1 | ecosystem: Environmental > Aquatic > Marine > Sediment | place: USA... | reverse complement strand
CTTGTAAGATTTCCTATTTTTCGACCTCCTCAAATCAACGTTTAAGTTTATAAATACTGAAATGCCCCCCAAAGCGAAACATTCAGAGTTATTTAACTTTGTGTGTCACGTTTGCTGTGGTTCTTGATGACAATTGGACCTTTTAAGAGTAAAAATTGATGTCTGCGTACAATATAACCGGATTTTTGCGTACTGAGTACCGACCCTTTGCGTACTGCGTACCGTCTAAACACCCCCTGAATACTGCGTACCAAAAGAGGGGGTGTCACCCTCATTGCTTAGTAAGTATAGTGTTGATAATGTCGTTGTTTTTGAAAAAAAAGGAATTTAAACGTAAAATAGACGATGAAGTACTCCAGTCTCTACTGAGAACTCAGTAGTAGAGTACACAATAAGTGTTTTGAGAAACGCTCATGTCAATAGCTGTACTGTAGCAATGAAAATGTATATTTACAAACTCAAACAGTTTAGCCGTAGCATAAGCTTTGTATGTCTTGAAACACAGTTATGGTTGACAAATTATAAACAAAAACAGCCCCTTCACATGTAATAGTCTATCACACATCTGGGCAGAGTCCAGAGAGCCCTGCACACATTCATTAATTTTGTTAGCACATGACAGTTTCAGGGTACAATGGATACATGTACAAACTGAATACAACTCGATAATTTTAAGCAACCTGACAACGAATATGTGTCAATTATATGCACACTTCGTAATGAAATGTTCACCCTAATTGCATCAATTAAAACTTAGTTCAGGATACTATTATTTTCTTGATAGGCCATCAATGAAATTAAAAAGAAAACTACGAAATATTAATGCATCTGTTTGTGGAAGTTCATTATTTTTTGCTGAATAAAAAGAACAACAGACAATTCCAGCTGATATTTTTTCAAGTTTGCTTTGTCCTACTTTAAGATTTGATAAATAGAACTTTCATGGACACTGCTAATGAAGTAATAACTTATTATTTTATTATCTTATATCTTTAATTTTTATTGGGTTATATTTATTTTTAGATCTGCATTTAATCCTGCTGCCCATTTCCCATCCCACATCACATGAGGGCATCTTCATCTAAACAAATGGTATGTAGATGCCTTTTCTCCTCATCTTACTTATAAATCTTTATTCTCTCTTCTTAAAGATGCTATTTCTGTATCTTTTAGGTCAGATTTGTTTACATCTTACATATAAACCATATTTAGGCAGTGAAACCTACTCTCGTAAATATGTGAAAGTGCCAAATATAGTTATTCATGCATGTTAAAGTATTACAGAAAAAGTGTATTTATTGAAAATGTGTGGCCCGCAAATTCGGCTTTGTTTATTTACGTTTCGACCCATTGCGTCGAAACAGTTAAATAGCCGGACTACAATCGATGCTCTCAGTTGACTCGGTGGTGCAGTGGTAACGCATCCACTTTGGATGCAAGAGGTCCCGGGTTCAATTCCCGGCACCGGCAAGGGTTTTTATGTTTGATTTTTTGTATTGTTGTTGTTGTGTTTTTACTTTTTGTTCAAAACACCTTATTTGTCACAAAATTTTGCAATTCCTTTTTCAATGTTTATTTATTTAGTATTCTTAACATATTGACAGATTTGTGACCGATTATAAAGGTATAAAGTCACAGACCTAGCATCTTTAAACTCTGTTTATGTCTAAGCATTTCAATTTAAATTATCATTTTTAAACAAACAAAAGAAACTATTCCAAAACAACCGACTAAGGAAATTTTTAATTTATTAAAAAAAACTACCCACAATATGTTTTAGTATTTTGTTGAATAGCTTCCATAAAACCGAGGCTACTGTTTTCTCGAGCAGGCTATGCTTCACGAGGGCTTTCCCTTTCATCAGTTGTCTATTTCAGAAGAAGTACTCAACACAACTGTATCTGCTATGAATGGAATCTCAACATGAACTGGGAAATGCATACTGAACTGGTGTTTTTTTTCATTAATAATATTACATCTTTTAAAGCTTTTTTCTTGTGAATAAATATGAAAACTTTATCATTTTTTTGTGGATAGAGTTACTAGATAATATTTTGCTTATCAACAATGATAACATCATTTGTTTTGGAAAGCCCATGATTTGTGCGATTTTCTGTTTACAATGTATTTGTGTGTTCAGTATAAACAATATTCTGAAATAATCAATTAAGTGATTTTTATTATAAAAGTAGCTTTAAATATTTTTCTATTTGGAAATTAGATATATTTAGCTGACTTTAAGACAAAAAGTGTTAAAAGGAACCTTAAAGATACAAAAGAAAACAAGTGGTTATAATAAACTTTAAGAGACTTTTCTAAAGCTGTTGACAGGATTGTATTCCACCTTACTTTACTTATGTGCCCATTTTTTTGCACAAAGCACAGGAAGAAAAATGCATGTTAAATATTGAAAAACATGTCATTATGATAAAATAAACAATGCTTAATTATAAATCGGCAAGAAGACAGTTCCTTAACATGTAGTCATGGCAACTATTCCAAGTTATTCTTTTATTATTGATACAAATCTTAATGAAAGCAAAATGATCTTTAGAAAAGTAATGCATGGTTTTATTATTTAGATTATGATTTTACTGATATCAAGTAACTAAAGAAAGGTGACATCATAAACAAAATTTATATTTTTTTCCAACAAGATGTGGATCAATTTATGACTTGTAAACAGTTATAACAACCTCACCATTTCAGATATGTCATTGCAACAATAGCAAAATAGCTAAACCAACCATGTTTTAGTCAATTATTTACATATCAACTAGACATAGCCTTTCTGTTTTAAAAGAGGTTTATATTCTAATTGTGTTTTGGAAGCATTCTGGTAATCATGGAAACCACATGTTTCTTTAAGTCACTAATATAAAAATTCAATCCCCACTATTATACATAAGTTACATATCAGATGGGTTAAAGTAGGCAATAGTGAGTTTGATATATACATGGTAATGGCGGAAATATGCCATGATGAGTAAAAAAGTATTCCGAAAGGAAGGCTTTTGTTCTGTTTAGGCGTGCTGATTATAGTTTTATACACATACACACACTTAAGCTATAATAAAATTATAATATGTTTAAAATTGCAAAAGCTGATTGATATAATACAACCAACTTAGAGGTTATTTAACTATTTACTATTCTAAAGAAAAACATAATGTTTAAGTCATCGTCTTATACAATCTCGTTTAACTGGTGTGTTTCCGTTGCCATGATAACCGTTGCTAAACACAAACATTTTACACAATAAGTGATGCCTTACCCAAGTATACTTGTGTATATTTGCAAAAATTCGTTTAATAAACTACCATTTGCTTAATTTTGGACAACACTCTTAGTTATAATGCTTCTTTTAAAAAAACATAAAACAAATGTTTTTTTTCCTCAAAAACGTCCAAAAAACCCTAATAAAATCCGAAAATGGGATTTTTCCTTTAGACGCCCTTACCAGTTCCTGACACATATGTTTAAAGCAGCTGACCTCCAGAATATACAAGAAAATCAAATATTTCAAAATATCTCTTCAAATACATATATTAGTTGTTAGAAATGAAAATAACAGTTAAAACCTAAATATTTTCACTTTTTTGCTTCGAAAACAGACAAATTGCTTTTCTGCCATCGGAATATTCCTACTATACATAACGGCTACTGAGTTAACAACGATTTTGTCAACTTTACCACTTGAATTAAGGAGTCAGTAATAATAGATTTCTCCACTGAACATAACTTGACCAGTATTAACCGTTAATTGTTTTTTAAGCATCTGGAGCACCGCTGCTTTAATGCTATAATGCGTTTAAGAATATAATCGTATACTACTACTACTACTACTACTACTACTACTACTAATAATAATAATAATAATAAGTATAATAAAAAAATTAAAAATATAAAAATAATAAACAATCGCTAGCCCTTAGATGCAAAATTATATATTAAGTGTTTAGACTTACCTGCTTGGTAAATTTGTCCATGTTAGGAATGGCGTAGATACCAGCTGCCAATTGCAATCTGAGTAGTAGCGATGGTTTACCACAGAGCAACTCCGTAACGGCTTCATAAGGGCATGCACTTTTACAAGGACTACCAGTCGTTCGTCTTGAACTTTAACATTTATAGAGATAAGGTTGAGACCATTTTGTTTGGTCCTGCCAATCGTAACCTTAGCAGCAACTTGCTATTTCCACGGATCACAATAAATACAATTTCATACTGGTACTTTCTGAATAAATAGGAACCATCAGACAGGTTGCTGTAGTGAATAACTACTGATATCATGTATAAATGATCATGTGAAATATGTCGAGAATTTTAACAGTAATATCCGGCGTTTACGTACATAATTTGAGTGTGAATCGAACTTGAAGCATTTTACAAACTAAGGAAGTTTTATATTGGAACATGTTCCAGCCATATTGAACCGCAAAACACCTTTTCAGTTATTCAGAAGTGTTATTTCCCTTTGACAGGAAGTGCCTCTAACGACGTAAGATACTAGAAACCCGGGACCCGGGATCGGCCAGATCATGATAGAAATGCGATTACTGATAATATCAGTTTTTCATTTTATACGTTAATGCAATGTTATAAACAATGCATATTATAACAATTCTCTGTAGCAAGTGTATTAGACAAACAATAACAATACATATTGCGTCGCAATTCGCAAGTATTTATAGTCAGAGACAAGAAACTAATATTATCAGTAATCGCATTTCTATCATGATCAGGCCGATCCCGGGTCCCGGGTTTTTAGTATCTACGTCGTTAGAGGCACTTCCTGTCAAAGGGAAATAACACTTCTGAATAACTGAAAAGGTGTTTAGGATATTAGATATTAGACTTACATGTAGCGTCGAACGTCTACGAGTTGCCTGACATATTCATCAGACATATCTAGGTGTATACTGGAATAATTTATGCAGGTTTCTACATCGATTTCATCATGATAGACACGGAAAGCAGCCTGGAGCACCAATAAAAGATATTTCGCCAACTTCTCCTGCAAACAATTATTGAAATTTGCATTGATGCATGCAACAATTGAAATGAAAACAATGTTTTTATCTTAAAAGGGTGTCTTGTTTGAAATTTAATAATTATGTTATTTCATATATGAACCAGATGATTTATGTTTTAAACGTAAAATACATGCAATGTTAACACTAGAAACCTAATGCCGAAAAGGCAACATTGTCGAGTCCGAAGAATAAAGATCCTGGGTGTTTCGCGGACAAATATTATTTTGCCCAATGTTGACCGCTGACCCTTAAGTTCGACCAAACTTTTTATGGTTTTAATTAGATTCCTCTAAACGAAACTTCGTAAATGTATTTGTTTGATTCTACAGTAGGTATTTAAAAATACACCCATTCATAACAAAGACTAGAGAGTCTGAAAATCATACTCATAAAACAAAACACATGGTGTATTTTGTTAAAACGAATACAGCTAATATAATTTATGCCCTTTAACACTAATGCGAGAAAAGGCTTTCTACGCAGAAGTACGAAATTTTACTTAATACTGCGAACAGATCGCGCACACACAAAAACGTTTTTAATTATTTTGCACATACTATTTTTTACTTATTTTTTTTTTAACTCAAACTTGAAAATTGTTCTTGTTAGAAAACATGTGCAGTATAATGATCAGTTTTAAACAGTGTAGTCACTTGTTAAAATTATTTATAGCAGTTGAACAGCAGGTTAAAACAGTACTAAACAATACTATATAATACATAAATAGAACTTACAGTAAACACAATGCATGTTGTGTTTTCAATGTGTGTTTTGAAAATTACTACACAAATGTTATTAGTTAAAATGTTGTTTTTGATTATTATCAATTAAGTTAGTACTAAGTGTGGTAAAACCCCAGGAAACACGTTGCTTTTTCTTTTTCCATGACCAAGACAGGCAAGACTGTAAACAATATAATAATATGCAACCATGTGCTTTTCTAAATGAAGACAAAAAATGCCGTTAAATATTAAATAATTCTTCGCGCTAAGCAACTGTAAACTAAAATATTCGCACAGAAGATCTACCACCCTCGAGGCGGTGCCAGAGCGCCGCGTAATATAAAAATAATTGTTCAAGATAAAAATACAAATTATTACAATGTAAAATAATACAAATTAAATCCAGACATAGGAAGTCGATGAAAATCAATATAAAGTGCAAAAAGTAATGACTAGAATTACAAACAACAGCTGATAATAATTATATGATAATATTTATACGCAGCATAAACATTTGGGTCCAAATGGCTATTTAAGGGATATTGTGAATTTGGTATCGTTTGAAAAGACCATGTTTAAAGATCACAGTTTTAAATACAGAATTAAACAATTCCTTTTATGTATGTTAAAGTCACCACTTTTAAAAACATACCTAAACATCATACATAATGTACATGTCAAATATATATCTACAAAGATATGAAATATTTATATGATTTAAAAAATTGACACTTAACCGTTTGTAACAGTTTTTGTTGGCCGGTAAAACCTCTCTTAATTTCCATATATTTGATGGGTTATTTTGACGTCATTTTTCTATTTCCTCGATTGGACCCAAAATCTAAGATTGTGTCAGACTGGTAAACATTCTGATTAATAATCAGACTAGTGATGCAAATACGTTAAAAAATGTGGTTGGTTACCTTTTCATCCTCGTCCCACTTGTCGTCAAACATCCTTTGTCTTTCGTCAACCTCTTTGATTAACCTTTCTAATGACGTTAAATCTGTATCCTTAAACAAAATTGCATCCAGCCAAGTTATATTATATGTACACGAGACCAAACACTTCCCACACGTAAAAATAAACCAAATGAACACAACGGTACTGTGATATATCGCCTCATCGAACGTACGTTATTATCACTAAATACAACAAAAGTTGTAACTATCTATCTGCATGGGTAAGTAAAGTACTTTAGAGAATGGCAATAAGGCTCATGTTTGAAGTCGATCCAATTATAGGTTAGAGCAATTTAGTTAAATATTTCCAACATTTTCATAACCATGATTGTTTTTGCTTTTTATATTTTATCTTTGAAAATTCTGTATTTAAAGTTTTACTGAATATCTTCTGAATATGCAGTAATTGAGGCTTTTCAGTGAAAATATTGCCATTTCTTGAGCTTAATTGGGCCGATAAAATGAGAATGAGTAATCTAGCAAGGTGCGCGTCGAAGGGAATTCCGTTATATTTATAAACCGGGAAATCCTTCCATGACCAGAGGAGGCGCGTTTTTGTTTCACGGGTTTCTAACGAGAACGAGGAATTTCAATGAAGTTGAAAGAATTCAATTGATAATGATTATCTGTAAAATAACGCTGTTTATTTTTATTTGTTTTGATTATGAGAATTAAAATTCACTAACACTGGGATAGGAGCTTTAAGATATGGTTTCTTTTCACTTTAAAGCGATTGTGTACATATTCTAAGTGGCCTAGGTAGAGAGAGTAAATGTATGTCATTATATTTTACTTCTACAAAAATGTTTAGTAAATGTGATTTTTGCTTTAGCTGAACACTAGTTTAAACCCTCAATGAAAGTCGGGGACTGTACCAATGCGGTAATTCAACCTTTCTTGGATAAATTATTTACTAAAAAATATAAATACATATGGACAAATATAAAAACCTACAAAAACATTTTATTCTTTAGAAATGTATGATAAAAGTGTTTGTTTTGGTATGGGCCATTTTGTCATGTGAGTGTGCACATAAACATGACCTTTCTATATTGTTTGCGACATTTTTTTCTCCCAGCGTGGTAATATGAAAGACAAAGCAATTATAAATGAAGGTTACATAATTATGGTTTTGTGCGTACAAATCGTGTAATTTTTTAAAAAAGTATTCTTTTCAAAAGTTTGAATAAATGCCTCAAAACACATCCACAAAACAAGAATACTTAGTACTGCAATCAGTGCTATCCAGGAACGCTTAGAATACATTCTTTTTTAGAAATAAAAAAAAACAAGCTTACCAGTAAATTCATAATTCATTCACTAAATAATCTTTTTACAAATATATACGGACACAAGTAAAAAAGGATCGATACTGGATGGATTCTAAACAGTTTGAAATACGCAAAACATAACTTTTGAAGTGCGAATGCCAAAATATTGAAATACATGCAAACGAATGTGTAGTCAATGTGAAACAACATAAAATCAGCCTAACGCATATTGATGTAACTTATATCAAAGATAAACATACAAATTATTACACTGTAAAATACTACAAATTCACTTTAGACATAGCAAACGCATTTACATAAATACAATGTGTAAAAAAGTAACGACTAAAATTACAAAAAAAACAACAATATTACTTATACACAACATAGACATTATATTATAATGGATTATAATGGTACATATCATTATCACAGTGATGCAAATACCTTCAGAAAAATGTCGTTGTTAAACTTTTCGTCCTCTGTCCGATTCCTTCTATCAACTACATGATCATCCCCTTCTCTAGCTTTTCGACTTGTTGCGTCTGACGAATGAAATCGAGGAAACAGTTTTGTTTTATACAATAACAATATTGAAGTATAGAAAACCTTGTAAAACAAACATACCGAAATTGCATGGATAAAGTCGGTCTTAAACGAACACACATTTAAAGTCTTTAAATGCACATTAAATACAGACCTGCTCTTTCGTCAACATCTTCGGCCTCAATTGGTTCTATTTCCTCTGGTGCAGCATCCTGAACAAAATTTAATCCAGCCAAGTTATTGTACATGAGACCTAACACTTTCCACACGTAAAAATAAACCAAATGAAACACAACGGTACTGTGATATATCGCCTCAGCGAACGTACGTTACTATCACTAAAATACAACACAAGTTGTTACTTTCTATCTGCATGGCTAAGTAAAGTATTTCTGAGAATGACAATAAGGATTATGTATGATGTCGATCCAATTATAGGTTAGAGCAATGAAATAGAATAAAATATTTCCAATATTTTAAACGTTTCATAAACATAAAATAATTTTATAAAACTGTGTGTTTTCATGACTATTATGCCACCCTTCACCATTTGTTGCTGAATTTATTTTATAAAAATCGTTTTATTCATAAATAAATGAGAAATTAATTGGCTCTATGTTTAGGTAAACATTTAAAGGTTTATTATGGTTATTAAAGCTCTTTTCCCAGACTTTGTTGAAATGAACACTTTAGAATATAATGTCAGCGAAGGGTTTAAAACATAACATACATGTATATATCAAGATACATTAAATTAGATTATTGATACGTTTCTCACGCATAGAATCGTCACTATACAATTGTAATAGCACACTTATTGTGCAATAAATTAAAACAATTTCAAACGCTTTATTTTGTAAACATTGATCTAAAATTAGATTGACTCGTGTGGCGTTATTTTGACAAGACTCACTCATTCTTATTTAATCGGCCAAAACCATGTACGGGGAATATAATTATGCTCATATTTACAGCTCAAATTTATATGGAGGTATGTTGAAAGTGACATTATTTGTTCATCAGAATATTTGCTTTAATTATTTCACAAAACGGTTATCAAATACTATTTGTTGCATCTTCAAATTGGTGATGACATGACCCAACCCCAGAAAAAAGCCCTGTCCCAACCCTTAATTGTTGAACTCAACTTGCTCATAGTATTTTAATCAGGCTTAAACAGGCATTATCACTACAAAATACTGAAATATGAACATTATTAAACTTCTTTGGAGTAATAATAATAATCTGCATAAACATTGATTAATTAATTCTGCTTTTATATTTAATCTTTGAAAAGTGTGTATTTTTCGTGACCATGAAACAAGAAAAAGTAACACAGGCATTGCTTTCTTTGAAATTATATTGGAATTTGAAAATGAATATGATAATGTGTTTACATACATTCATTTGCCTCCATATGACATATCGTTTTATTTGCGTAATGTGCTTTATTCCAAACAATAGTTTTATGTTTGATTTCAGTCAAACAGATGCACACACTTGTTTTACAGAATAAATTTTGTCAATATATTGTGGTAAATGTATAATATGTGATGTCGCGTAATATTCACTGCAGAAAAGTGTTATACTGCAATACCAACGACATTTCAACAATCAACATTTTTTTAAATTGACACGAGTACAGAACATCTTTATAAAAATATATACCATAAGTCTTGGGCAGTAATTTAGGCGTTTCAGTGAAAAACAATCGCCATTTCTGGAGCTAAATTATGCCGATAAAATGAGAATGAGTGATCTAGCCAGGTGCGCGTCGAAGGGAATTCAGTTATATTTATAAACCGGGAACGCGTGTATTTGTTGCACGTCTTTTTAACGACAACGAGGAATTTCAATAAACTTGAAAGAAGTATTCTATTGATAATGATTATCTGCAAAATAACGCTGTTTATTTTGTTTTGTTTTGATTTTGAGAATTAAAATTCACTAACTCTGGGTTAGGAGCTTTAAGATATGGTTTCTTTTTACTTTAAAGTGATTGTGTACATATTCTAAGTGGCCTTGGTAGAGAGAGAGTAAATGTATGTCATTTTCTGTTACTTTGTTCTACAAACAATGTTTAGTCAAGGTGATGTTTGTTTTAGCTGAACACTCATTTAAGGTGGTGATACATGTTGAAATGCCCAAAGCAGCCC
>Ga0224511_10004313_pt1 | contig 10695 bp, 7 predicted proteins | sample SF_May12_sed_USG_2_FD_169988 | JGI IMG/M metagenome (GOLD analysis project Ga0224511, IMG submission 169988) | Sediment microbial communities from San Francisco Bay, California, United States - SF_May12_sed_USGS_8_1 | ecosystem: Environmental > Aquatic > Marine > Sediment | place: USA... | reverse complement strand
ACACCTCGCTTATTTTTGTGCCGCCGCCGTTCTGCGCCGACGCAATTCTGGAAGCGGCCGATGCCGGAGTGAAACTCATCATCTGCATCACCGAAGGCATTCCTGTAAATGACATGGTGAAGGTGAAACGGGCGCTTCGTGGCCGCGATGTCAGGTTGATCGGCCCGAACTGCCCAGGCGTCATCACGGTGGATGAGGCGAAGATCGGTATTATGCCGGGATTTATTCATAAAAAAGGCGTCGTCGGGGTTGTCTCCCGCAGTGGCACCCTCACCTACGAGGCTGTCCATCAACTATCAACGCTTGGTCTGGGTGAAACGACCTGTGTCGGCATCGGCGGGGATCCGGTCAATGGGACCGGGTTCGTCGATGTGCTGCCGCTGTTTGAAAAGGACCCAGAAACGCAGGCCGTGGTGATGATCGGGGAAATCGGCGGCGATGCGGAAGAGAAAGCTGCGGAGTTCATCAAACACAATATGAAGAAGCCGGTTGTCAGCTTCATCGCCGGTATTACGGCCCCTCCGGGACGCCGCATGGGGCATGCTGGTGCCATCATCTCCGGTGGCAAAGGCACGGCATCAGAAAAGATGAAGGCTCTCGAATCTGCCGGAGTCACCGTAGTGAAAAACCCGGCTGAGATCGGGAACGCCGTTAAAAAGGCACTCGGACGATAAATCATCCCCGACGAAGTCTTCGGCAGTCCCACCCATCCGTGCCAATTTCTCGTGTGTTGCTTCTGCGGACTTTCTGTTTGTCCCAGACTCTGCTGCAGGAGCAACCATCACCAGGCTCTTCAATCAGCCGGGAGGCTGCCGTAGAGAACAGAACTATCCATTGTTGCGTCATTTCGGCCAACGGCAACAATTTGTTCAGTATTCCACACGTCAAGATGTTGGAATCCGTTCGTAGTGACGGCGGACACAAGGCTGATCGTGCGATGGCCGGTAAGGATCATTCTGCAGTGGCTCTGCCGCTCCATTGCCTCACTTCCAAGTCCAGCATGAAGAAACAGTTTCGGCCGGGATTGCGGGCATCGGGTGACGACAATGAGCTGATGCGGATTGCGATCTGATTCTGACGAAAATGGTCATTTCGTTCTCCGTGATTACCGGGTTGGGATATTGGATTTACCGATAGCTCTAATTCGTTTTATCTATTTTAATAAATGAAGGAGGGATTGCTACTGTTGCGCCGTCCACCATGCACGATGGGAAGAAGATATCCCCTCGCGTTCATGTTGGTTTCAACTATTTCGGCGCGTAGGCCAATGGTTACCACAGCAGAAATGGAGAGCAGTTCAAACGCGATGAAGGCACGATTGTTTTGCGCTGCTTCCCGTGACTCTCAAGGAAATATCGACTCGCATCAGATTTCGCGATCTATACTCGTCGAATAGCGTGTTTTCTTTACCGTGGGAGGGTGATGAATGAAAACGAGAATTTCGGCGACGATTTTCCTTCTCTGTGTAGTTGGATTTTCTCAATCCGCCCGCGCGGCAGATGAGCTGCCCACGATCTCATCCGGGACGATCGAGCCCTATATGTCCTTTATGGCGGGCGTGTCACTTCCGTTCAGCGAAGATGCCACGTTTACTGACGGGAGTACTGTCGGGGGGCGTGAGGTCAAGGATGTCGACTATCAGATGAAACAGTCGATCGGTGGCAATGCGGGAATCTGGTTCCCTACCAGAGACTCGTTGGCGGGATTCGATGTCGGCGGTGAAATCGAGGGCTATATTTGGTATCCGGACGTGGCCTGCTGTCGGGAAAATTTTAATGGAGTAACGAAATCATACGGATTTGAGGGTACTACGACAGAAGTCCAAGGTATCTATGTCGGTGCCAATATCCTGATTCGAAAGCCGATGGCCATTTCCGAATCCTATCCCAACGGGCGGTGGCATCCCTATGTCGGAGTCGGCGGCGGAGCGCATCAGCTCGCGATGAGGCCAGGTGGAGCCCGTGGGGCTACCGGTGATTCGCCCCTCATCGATCAGCGAGATACGGCTCCTGCGTTTTCGGCAAAGGGAGGGGTCAAGGTGTTTCTCTTCAAGTACGTGGCTGCGTTTGCCGAAGCGAAGTATACCCAAGCCTTTCACAGCGGGCTGAACACGGATCGATACGGGATATCCCAACCACTGTTCACCGATGCCGGTGTTGGTCTCACAACAAATGTCTATGAATCCTGGATCAGAACAATCCATGTGCATGCGGGCTTGTCGATTCACTTTGACATCAGGCCATAGGGTTGAAGCTATAGTAATATCTCCCCACCCAAGCGGTGGGGAGGTTTGACCAAAAACGTTCGAGCTTCCATCATCATTGTACGGACCGCACTGGCGTCTATCCCGTAAGATCTGCATCGGTTGATTTCTTCAGCTCAAGAGGATGAGCTGACCCAACCTCCCGCCCTTTCAGGGGTGATTCCGACTAGTTCGATGTCGCACTACCAACGAAGCTGTTTGCTCAGTAATGTCGTTGCATCATCTGTGTTGAGCGGCTCCGCGAAATAGTAGCCCTGGCCATAGTGACATTTCCAAACCCGGAGTTTGGCCAATTGCTCAGCCGTTTCGACCCCTTCTGCGATGACTTGTGCACCGAGCGTGTGCGCCAATGAGATGATGGTATGGATGATCTCAAGACTCTTGGCGTCATCATGCATGCGGGAGACGAAAGATCGATCGATTTTAATAAAATCGATCGGCAGCTGTTGCAAGGAACTGAGAGATGAATAGCCAGTGCCGAAATCGTCGATGCACGTATGGATGTGGTGTCGCCGTAAGTTATGGAGCAGTAGTGCGGCGCCGTCTGCGTTTTCCATCATGGCGGACTCTGTCACCTCGATCTTCAAGGCGTGCTGTCCTAATCCGGTGTCCTTGAGGATCTGTGCAACATATGGCAGTAAATCGGTGTCCTTGAGTTGATGCCCGGAGAGATTGACGCTCATTGTCAGGGGCGGAGAATGGCGATATTCGTGCCGCCATGTTTGTAGTCGACTGCAGGCTTCGCGGATTGCCCATCGGCCGATCGGAAGGATAAGCCCCGTATCTTCCGCGACGCGGATAACAGCCGTAGGAGAGACGAATCCTTGCTCAGGATGGTGCCACCGCAGCAGGGCTTCAAACCCGGCGATTCGTCCGGTGTCGAGAGAGACAATCGGTTGATAAAACAGGCGGAATTCGTTTCGATCGAGCCCTCGCCGTAAGTCGGTTTCCAATTTCAAGCGGGCCAGGGCATGGGCGTGCATCGTGGCATCGTACATCACGAATCCACCCGTTTCGGATGTTTTCGCCCTGTAGAGCGCAGCGCCGGCGTCGCGGATCATATCATCGGCCACTTCATAGCCCGAGGTGCTGACCGTAATCCCGACGGTCGCACCTAAAAACACGTCGTGGGCATCGGCTGAAAACGGGGATGCCAATTCCTGCTGGAGGCGCGTAGCAACGCGAGTCGCGTTTGTGGCGTCGCGCAAGTCATCCAGGAGCACGACAAATTCATCGCCGCCTAGTCTCGCGACCGAGTCGAAGGATCGCACATGCCGGACCAGCCGACGTCCGGCTTCGATGAGCAATCGATCTCCGGACAAGGGCCCGAGGTTTTCCTTGACCGCAGTGAAGCCGTTGAGATGGATCATCAGGACGGCGAATGTATGGTTCGGATCGCGTTTGCTCCGAGTTAAGGCCTGTCCCAGGCGCTCAATGAACAGCGCACGGTTGGGCAGACCCGTCAGCGAATCGTGGAATGACTCATGGAAAAGACGTTCTTCAACCGCTCGTTTTTCCTTCTGCAGGCGTTTATGTTCCAGCGCTTGTGTGACGGCGGGCGCCAGTCTGCCCAAGCGGTCTTTCAGTAAATAATCAACGGCGCCATCTTTGATACATTGAACGGCAATTTCCTCGCCGATGCATCCGGAGACCACGATAAAGGGGATGTCGAGCCCCTGTTCTTTCATGAGGCGGATGGCTTCGCGAGCATTGAATTGCGGCATGGAGAAATCGGACAGAATGACGTCAGGCATGTGATCGAGGGCTGATAGATAATCCTGTGCCGTATCCACTCGGCGCGCGTGGGGGTCGAATCCGGCTTCGCGGAGACGTTCGATCATGAGTTCAGCGTCAGACGGGGAATCTTCGAGAATAAGCAATTGCAAAGGAAGTGACATAGGTGCGTAAACTTCAGAAGTCAGCGCAAAGCTGTGCTGTGCAAGCCTTCGCCGGGATCTCTCAAGCAGTAAGCACTATAACCTCGAAGGAACATTGGCTCAATGATTTGAACAGAAATTGCAAAAAGAGCACAAGAGAACAGGTTGCTCAAGGGATGAGCGTCAGGGATCTATCAACCCATTCTGCTTCAGGAGAGAGGCGGCGGCGAGGACGGCGTCTCATGTATCAGCGGGACGGCTCGGTGCGGCTACGGTTTTCAAGCCAGGTTGACAGTTGCTGCCACACCACGCGGTCCAAGCGGTCGCGAGCGATCGTTGGTAGTCGAATAAACTCAATCCCAAAGGCATTCTCGCCAACCCACCGGATTTTCCCCAATTCGATGAATAAGGATAATGTCGGGTCCGGCAGGATGACGCTCAGTTTGACATAACTGCCCGTGAGGACGGTCCGTTCACAAGCGACGGAACATCCTGTGAGCGAGAGGTCGGTAACGGTGCCTTCACCGACAAAAGGAGCGCCTCCAAAAATGACTGGAAACGCCACAGGATATCGATGGTATGACCGGGAGTCGTGTGCAATCTCCGCCATGATGAAACCCTCCGTCGGCGGAGTGTATCGCGGTTCTGTCGAATAGGCCTATCCCTCAGACGAGGGAGGTGTCTTATTTTGACGGAGGTGAAGAGCAAACTGAAAGTAATTGTCAGGGTGAGGGAATAGTCGGATCGGTGGGGCGCTCCAGGCGTTCAAGAATATCCTGTTTGAGCTTCGTGGGTTCTTCAATGCGATTGTCACGTTGCAGTGAGTTGATTTCCCTGGCCTTTCTCGCATTGAGCTCGATCATATCCATCTCATCTCTGACAAGATGAGGCGTAAGAAAGACGAGGAGGTTTAGTTTTTCGGAAGCCCGATTCTGCGATCGAAAGAGCCAGCCGAGCAACGGAATGTCTCCCAACAAGGGGACTTTTCGTTCATTGAGTGTCAGGTTGTCACGAACCAATCCTCCGACGACCAGTGTTTGTTGGTCATGGGCGATGGTTGTGGTTTCCATGGAGCGTTTTGTCGTCGTTGGGCCAACCGGCACGGTGGCGGTGCCGGACCCGATGGTCTGGGCCACACTCTCGGAAATCGCGGTAATTTCCTGTTTAATTTCGAGACGAATAAAATCATCATCGAGGACTTGGGGCGTAATCTCTAATGTGACGCCGACATCTTTTCGCTCGATCGTTACCAGTGTGCCGCCTGTAATGCCTTGGGCTTGTCCCGTCGGAAAAGGACGATTTTCACCGACGACGATCTTGGCCTTTTGATTATCCGCCGCCAGCACTTGGGGGGTTGAGAGGATGTTGGTGTCGGTCAAGTTCATGAGCAGGTTCATAAAGGCGCGAATATTGATTGAATTCAATACGGTGAACGCGCCGCCTGTTGCCCCACCCGCAGCAATGCCGCTGATCGCTTGCGCGACGGCGGCGATATCCTCCGGTGCTCGATTGACCCCACCAAGTAGATTGACAGGACCTGATTGCCCTGCACCGAGTATTTGCGTCGGGTCGGTGCCGATTTGTCGTAGACGGTCGACCTGCACTTCAAGAATAACGGCTTCGACAAATACCTGTTTGCGCTTGATGTCGAGATCGCGAATGACCGATTGCAGATGGATGTATGCCTTTTTGGTGCAGCTGATGATGATCGAATTGGTCGGCTTATCGGCAAAGACCTGAACCGGGGCTTCGAATTCCGTAAGCGGCCTGATCGGAGGTCTGGAGCCGGGAGCCATTTGGGCGATGGTTTGAGAACGCGCGACCAGGTTCGTCAACACCGCAGCCAGATCCGTTGCGTTCGCGTGTTTGAGTTTATAGACGAAGACCGCGCGCTCCGGAGGAAGATCGCCCATTTGCACGATCTGATAGACGCCGCCTTTGGGGACGACGGCAAGGCGCGCGACTTCCATGGCTGAGACAAACATGCTGTATGCCTGGTCCGGCGTGACTTTCGTCGGAGAATAGACGGAGATCTTCCCACCTTGCTTCTTGATGGTCTCATCAAGGACGAAATTTTTGCCTGTGAGTTCGCTGATAAAACGGACAAGGACAGGAATGTCGACTTCGTTGAAGTCCAGAGAGATTTTTGCTGGATGGGTTGTGGGAGTTTGGGCTAAGAGGTTCTGTGGAATGCAGAATAGAGCGGCGAACAGCAGGATGTAGCTGATGTTCAGACTCCGCACTGTCCGCCGGGGCAGTTTCTCATGCCGTAATGAAGCACAGTGCCGTACCACGAACGTCTTCCTCTACCTCAGCCCAAATATTTGCAAGGATTTAATCGGTACACAACAGATCGACGGTATCACAGGCCACCCCGGGGATACAACCAAAGTAGGAATAGTGCATAGGAGGTACAAACCGTATTCCCCGCACTTATTCTTCTACATCGTAAAGCCGATAGAGATTTGGCGTCGAAATGAACCTGCTATAGTTGATTCGATGGATCCGAAACTCGTACAGGGAAAAGTTCAGGCTTTTGCACAACGGCTCTTGCAGGAAGCGGACGGAGACCCCCTGAGGGCCTTGGGGCTGCTCGTCGTCGCTCTCGACGGAGCGGAAGTTGAATCCGCAGAAGATGCACGGAGATTGATGGCCGAGGTGCGTCATGTGTTGATGCCTGATAGTGCGGACGATGTCAGGCGTCCCATACAACATCTTGCCGGAGAGGCGTCGTGGGAAGGGATACAGCACTGCCTGCGGTGCGCCAAGGTCCTTGCCAGAAACTGTCATGATCGGCGGGGGGCATTTGTTCCGGGTTATGTGTATGAAGTGGGTCCACGGTTTACCTCGAAGGAAGTCGAAGATTTTGACCTCTGCCAATAGCCGCGAGTCCCAAGACTTAACAGGGGGAAGGACCTCACGTCGTGGGCGGTATCAGGCAACACTCTAGGTGGGGGTCACGAGCCATTGTTGATGCAAGCGGTGAGTTGTTTGTACGGGCATTGTTCAAAAATGGAGAATATACTTGCTCAAACAAACGGTAACGAATGTCAATTGCCATATTTCTCAGGTATTTGGAATGCGGTGCCTATTGTGAGAACAGGCACTTCCATTGCAGTTTGAAATTGGATTCTCCTTGTAAGCTATCGCGCAGACAACGTGCGTGTCTTGGTCGGGAGGAAACCGGCTGAGGCGCCGCAGTCCAACTATTTTGAGATCTGCTAAGGTTGTACCGTGCCTATCGATAAGAAACCATCTTCAAAAACGAAGAGTACGACTGCGCCAGGGCGTGGTCTCAAGCAGACGGCTGCCATTTACAGCAAGAAAACCGCTCTGCTCGAAGAAGCCATCACGCAAATGAATGCCGGGAAGTATGGGCGGTCGTCGTCGGCGCTCAAGGAGTTGCTGGCGCTGGACCCCCATAATATGGAGGCGAGACGTCTTTTCGCGACGCTGCATCTCCGTCTGGGTAGTTTGATTCCGGCAAGGCAGGCGTTTGACTCCCTCATTGACGAAGCGTTCTCGCGCCAGGACTACTGGCTTGCAGAATCATTGCTGCGAGAGTATTTGGCCGCCGGCCCTCGATGTGTTCCCTACCTTGAAAAACTGGGATTGATTCATCAGGACAAGGGGGAACCAAATGAGGCGGTTGAGCACTATGCCAAGGCGATCGATATTTTGGTCGAGGATCCGGATCCTGACAACCCCAACCATGCGTCCCAGCTCTATGACAAAATAAAAGACCTTGCTCCCGGCAGTTTTGTCGCGACTCGTGTCGCCGGGTACTTCGATGCCAGAACAGGCGCTTTGATTGCACGGCAATCGGGCGACACCGAATCTCAATCTTCCATCGCCGAGGATTCTCACGGTCTCTCGGCTGACTCTGAGCCGATGGCCGCAATTGGGGCGTGGGGGAAGACCGAAGAGACGTTTCAGGCAGAAGAAGCTACGGTTCCATCAGATGTTGTCGATACTCCATCGGATGCAATCGAGTTTGTGCAGCCCATAGAGGAAGTGGTTGACGAGGTGGCTGTATCCGATCCGATGACGGGTGCAACAGATACTGTGTATGCGGAGTCAGAGCCCGCAGTGACCATGTCAGATGGTTCGTCGGACTTTACACTGCAACAGGGCGAAGTTCAGGAAGAATTCCCTCAAGAATTTCAGCAAGAGACCGTGGACCAATCGGTTCCGGATTCGATGCCATGGACGGAGGCTCAAGAGACGGCTTCCGATATGGCGGATCAGGCGACGACAGAATCGCCTGACGCGATGTTGTTGGCCCCTGCGCCGGAAGAGGCTCCGCCGGATCTTTCTCCAGACGCGGCAAAGGGGGGAACGTTTTCGTGGGATTCCGTCTTCAAGAATGTGTGGAGCACAACCGGCGAAAGTGGGTCAGCTCAGAACCAGCCCATGATGGAAACATCGTCTGCCGGAGCGCCGCCGCTTGCAGAGCCGTCTATCGCTGAGGCCCCATCGGCAGGCGCCCCAATGCCGTGGGATCAAGTGCAAGATTCCACGATTCGGATTTCCCCAAAGTCTCCGGAGGAAAGTCCTGTCGAACCTTCGAATGAGCAAACGATTTCGTCGGTGGGCTCGCCGGAGACGATAGCGTGGTCCGACCAACAGCCGGTTGCGGAGTCGTCCAGTCCGTCGTCGCTTATTCAACCGGTTCATGAGGCGGCGGAAACCACCGAATTTTCTTTTAGCCAGCCTCCGCTTGGCCAATCCACATTCGAGACGGAGTCTGCCTCTGCCGGCGCGCCGCCGTTTCTATCACCTGCCGTATTCTCAGGTGAAACCGATGAAGCTCCCCGCCAACCGTTTACATTTGCCTTTTCCGGCGAGACCCCGAAACCGGCGGAGGACGCGCCGTCTGCGCCCGCATGGGATTCCACCAGCCAATCAAGCACGATAGGCACGACCCCGCCGCCAGCTCAATATGAGAGCTTTTCCTTGTCGATGAATGGAGGGGCCGTCGAGTCCCCTCCTGAATCGTTCACCAGTGGGTTGGAGCATGGAGCGGGTCCCAAGGAGGATGCTGCGCCTGGGAATATCTTCGGTCTGGCTCCTCCGATGCCTGATCATGCCCGTGAGCAGCCTCAACAGGAGGAATGGAACAGGCCGTCATTCATTGAGGCAAAGGCTCCAGTTTTTGAGCCACCATCAAAGTCGGAAGATGCGTGGAATCAGCCGGGGTCATCGATCAGATTTGTCGAAGACCCGCCGGTTCCTCCAGCCGTGGAGACGGCTCAGAAGGGCTCGCTCTGGAGAGGCCAGAAGGGAAATGCCGCTGCATCGCCGGTTGCTGCTGCCGTAGACGCACTCTTCGAACCAGTGTCAGACCGTGACGTAGAGACAGAATCGCGGGAACGAACAAAGCCTTCACGACCACGGCGCAAATCACCCGGAATCTTGAGCCGAATCGGCGCCGCTCTTTCCAGTTTTATCGGTTCGTGTTTCTCCACCACACGCGCCATTGTTATGTCGCTCATTGCATTGGTCGTGTTGTCCTGTGCTCTGGCAGCTGTGGGAATAGGAGCGATTGCGCTGACATGGGTGGTCATGGAAGAATCGCCCTCTCCTGCCTACCAATCGTTGACCGGCAGCCCAGTGCAAACGATGTCTGATGCGAATAGGAATGGGTACGTGTTTCTTATGGGATTTGATGCCCCCTCTGGGCAGAGCCCGTTTCAGGTTGGATATGGGCAGTCGCCGGATGACGCTGCTGCAGAAAAAATGCTGGCTTGCCTCGGAGGATCAGGCGATGGCTCACAAGCCGTATCGGCGAATGCTTCCGAGAAAATATTGAGTGGATGGTTCAGAGGATTGGATCCGGTCGGGCAATTCGCTGCAAATCAAGGCATGATTACCCGGTGGGTCGCCCAAGGAGAGACAACGCTTAATCGGTATCGCCGGTGGCAAAAGCTTCCGTTCGAAGATTGGGGATATGGCCAGGCCGTCGCCCCCCCGTGCGATGCAATCAACTTTGCGCATCGGCTGTATGTGGCGGAGGGATTTGCGCAACAAACCGACGTCGGGATCGACCGGCTTGAGGCAGATATAGAGGTATGGCGTGTCGTGCTGGCTCAGGCTAAGACAATATCTGTCAAGGTGCAGGCCATCCAAGCACTCCGTGATGATGTCGCAGTGGCATCGGGAGTCCTGGCCAGACCGGATTTTGACAACAAGTATGTCGACCGGTTGTCGCGTATGGTTCGACCGCTCAGCCAAGAGGAACTCTCGATCCGCTGGCCGATGCAAAGTGAACTGGTATGGGCCTCCAAGACATTGGGTGCCCAAATAAAGGCTGAAAAACACGAAGGGCAGCCGCTTCATGCCGCGGTTGCTTCGGCGCTCCCGTTGCCGTCACAACGGCGGTTGAACAGTTATGCCGCCTATTATGAGGCTTCAAACAAAGCTTCGGAAGAGGGCCAACACGGAACGTTGCCGAAGCTGGGCGGATTTATCAAGTCTCCGGCTGCGACCGTCATGGATTATTTCACGAATCCGATCGAAAACGTTATTGGGATCGATCCACTGCCGAAGTGGGAT
>Ga0224511_10004312_pt1 | contig 10695 bp, 8 predicted proteins | sample SF_May12_sed_USG_2_FD_169988 | JGI IMG/M metagenome (GOLD analysis project Ga0224511, IMG submission 169988) | Sediment microbial communities from San Francisco Bay, California, United States - SF_May12_sed_USGS_8_1 | ecosystem: Environmental > Aquatic > Marine > Sediment | place: USA... | reverse complement strand
GCCCTGGAAACTAAATCGAACCCTCTCAGCACAACTATGCCAGTAGTATAATTATCAAGTCTGTGCTGTTTCATTCATATAAACAGATAGATATATTTTGCATACCAAGCATTGAGTGCGAATAGGAACAGATTTGAATGGATGAGTGGGTGAATTACCACCAAGCGAACCATTGTAACCCCTTCCTATTCCATGAACGCTGCAGAACCGCGTCGTGACATAAATGTGTCTCTGATGTGTGGCATATGCATAGATTTATCCTTCTAGAGTTAGGAAAACACCAAAGACATTTGCCACTGCACCATGCAATATGCCCTGGTAACACCCCCACCCCCAATAGGGCTTTCCTGCGGTTCTATCAGGCAGTGATCCATATAGCTATCACAGAAAGTCCCCATGGTTGACTCCAAGGCTTCTGACAGCCGACGCCAGGTTTCATCCCCAGGAAAGAAGTCTGACCAAGACACCATTATGATTGACCACAGACCTCTATGACATCACTGCCAGTGTTGTTGGTAGGAAAGAGACAGACTCGAAGCCAGGGTTGTTTAGATGTTTACAGGTTACAGGCGGTGTATTGTCACCTGGTTGCCATTTTGGTACAAGATGAATCATGCTCGGCTCAATCCAGTCCTTCTAGCTAGCTGCTCCTAGTGGGGCACCAGTCTATATTTGCTGTCACAACAAGCTAACATAAGCAATACCCAGCTAGTTTCCCATTCACAACTTTCTTGCTGTGATCATTTGGCAAGTAGAGACCTGCAATATTTTGGCCAACAATAGAAACAGTCAGTAGGCGCCTGTCACCATGCTCAGACGTCCTGGGCCATCCTTGGCATGTTGCCTCGCATGACCTTCCTAAATAATCATGCTCGGTCATCATACTTTTGCCAAAACGAATATATCTTTGACCCAAACATATTGTATGTGCAACAGCTCACGTCACATCTGTTGCAGCTAGGATATCTTGTTTCACAGTCTCTTGGCGCCTTGACTAGAAACTTGGGGATGTCCCAAAGCATCCTTCTGTGTATTCTGTTATCGGACAATGACAGCCTTGAGATATGACCTAACCAATTATAAAACTCGGCTGGTTGCCATTTCTAACAAATTGATAATGCAATTGTCTCCTAAATATGAACATGATTGACACCTAAATGGAACCTGGTATTTCATAAGGACACAGTTGGCCAGAAAATTGAGGACACTTCATAGATTCGAGGCTGGCTGTATTTTACCCATAGAGCTATCCTCTATGATAACTCTATGGTTTCACCGAAGCGCAATTTCATCCATTGGTTGGAGAATAGTGCAATGGTTCGAGGGTCCAACTCAGACTTATTTCATATTGAGTTCCAATGGATAAATCTTCCTGTCTCAAGTCAAGGGACAATAATTTCATGTTCTGAAAGTAGCTATGAGTAATGTCTACTATGTCAGTGGTGTAATTTATTCTTCTTATTATTTTCTCTCAGCATTAGTGTAGAAATTGGTCTATACGCAGCTATTCACTCAGCCATTTCTCGGCTGTTAGCTTGCACCAGTGAGCCCCGCAGAGAAGGTAACCTCTGTGGGGCTCAATGCTAGTTTCCCTCATCAAACCAGGACAGCTGGTTCTAAAACCAGTGCACTATTTAGTGTGCACTAAGCCACTGATTCACTCTGATAATGGACAATAAAGGTTATCCTGTAGGCATATTTCCTTTGGGATTCTGCTTAACATCAATTCATTTCTAAACTTGGAATGATTACCTTGATTTCCTCTGAATTGAAGCGTTATATCATTTAATCCCATTTCAGTAATCTCGTTATGATCAAATCATATGGCAACCAACGACCATTGTTCTACCATTGTATGAATGTAATCCAAAACTGTCTAGTTTTGTACTAGCTAGCATCATGAACCATCCTGTGTACCCAATAGTTTGGCTCAGGTCCTCTTCTTTTACTATGTCATCATTATTTTAATTGGTGGTAACTCTGTAAGATAAAAAAGTGAGGTCAAGTCATTGCATTTTTGAGTTACAAGTATCACTCTTTCGTGCACCCTCATTAGGGCAGTGTTACATCCTTGGGTGCACCCAAAGAGTAACCTTCTCTACTGGGACTCTGGAACAAGCTGAGGGTGTCATAATGGCCACCCCGCAAACTGCCGAGTCAAACACTCAGTAGCTCAGTTTCTACACTCGGTAGCTCAGTTTCTACACTCAGTAGCTCAATTTCTACACTCAGTAGCTCAATTTTTACAGTCAGTAGCTCAGTTTCTACACTCAGTTGCTCAGTTTCTACACTCAGTAGTCTGGTTTCTACACCACTTTCCAGCATCTGTAAGAATACTAAGTAGAGTAAAAAGGACATGACTACCTATCTCTGGAATGCTATTAGACTCAACTAATGGTGGCCGTGTTGATGTAGGGTATTATGGTGGCAGTGTTGATGTAGGGTATTGGCACTTTAGTTTCCCTACTGAGTCTGCGGCTGACTGGTTGGACCTGGGCCTAGAGCCTGTGATATAATTAACCTAAAATAACATCTAAGGAATCTGACAACATCCGGATTTCTTGTAGCTGGTTACCAGTTTATTTCTTGTGGCCAAATCTTGCTCATTACAGCTGCAGAGTCATTTCTGATGTCATCAAAATTCTTCGTTGTTTGTAAGTCCATCAACCCACGCCACCACGGCCACGCCACCACGGCCACGCCTGTTAGTATCCGGATATTGGGGCCCGTGATGACTTTTCCAAGGAACACCTTGTAGGGTTCTCAGGCACCTAGCGGTCACTATAGCGATAGCGATCCTATTTGATGGCTCATCTGAGTCTGAGGTCTGTTGAAGCTGTAGAACCTAAGAAATGATGTGTGAAGTTCATTCTCACAGTGTATGCTCAGCAAGACTATGAATTGAAAACAGGACCTTTCAATCCTAAGCCAACCGCTCCAGTCATCGAACTATTCCGCTATCTCTGTTATAGGGAAGCTTCGGCCTTCCAGGACTGCCTGGCTTGTCGGGAATGCCAGGACAGATGGGACCTGAAGGATTTCCTGGTCAGCGCGGCGAGCCAGGAGAAAATGGTGATGATGGAGCGCGTGGACCCAAAGGCGAGAGGGTAGGATAACTCCTTTTTCAATAGCGTGATATTTCAATTCAACTGTCAAGGGCTCTAAAGAGCTCTAACCCAAACAGTCTATTGGACTCTGTCTCTACCATCTACCTTCGTTTGACCGAAGGTTTTCTGTTTTCATAGACCAGTCACATAGAGGTCTATGAAAACTAGAAAAAACTCTGTAGTGGTAGATGGCAGGTGTCACTGCATGGACCTTGATGTAATTAAGACCTGGAGTCTTATATCTAAATTGCCCATGGAAAACTGAAATCACCGTGGAAAAATAAAATCACCGTACAGTGGTTTGGAGTGATTAAGAGTGAAACACACAACCTGAAAATGGGGCACAGGCTTACTACAGAGAAGCTTTCCACAAAACAGTCTCCGATTTGTATTTGCAATTTGGAATTAAGGTGTTATTGTATTGTTCTCATGCTCACCACCCAAGACTTTCTTTGATCTTCGGGAGTCATTTAGTTCATTTAGCCAGTTGTCTCCGTATTCTAATTCTCCATGGCTATTAAAATCACCCCTGCACTTCAAGAGCCTCTCATACCCGAGCTAGTATCAAACTAGACTTCCCTACTTTTGCTAGCTATCAAACATCTCTTTATGAAGTTGATGGCCAATTTGTGGTTTGACATCATTGATTCTGAGTCGCAGAGGAGAAGTGGTTTTATGGTCAGGGTTAACCATAGAGCCCTTGTGTTGTGGTACAGCCTCTGTCATCTCTGCAAAGCATTATGTAATCACTTAATAGCTCCCACCACAGGCCTGTGTTTAGCGGTCAGCTCAATAAATGGTTGACAGCCTTTGCACTGGGCACACTAGACAACAATAAGACTGCTATCCCCTTGCATAGATGGGACTTTTACACAATGTGGCCAAGTCTGATGAAATATGCAGCGTGTTGTACAACTTGTAGACTGTAATTACATGTGTTCTACTCAAGACGGAACTCGACTACCGAATATATCTGTCTGACAATGTCCTTAGAATGCTTCTCATTGATTTATCCTCCTATAAGCTATAACTCTATGGAAAGTCACCTGTCAATCGTAGTACATACATGTATGGTCATTAAGAGATGTTAAACTGACTCCCTCTTGGTATGTGATGATCATCTATTTTTCAGGGTGGTACGGGAAGAACCGGAACTATAGGCGCACCAGGTATCAATGTAAGTAACTTCACATTTCCGAAAAGAATATGCCACAGTGAGGCCATAGCTAAAAAGTGATGGCATTATAATGTGCAAGCGTGCCAACTAACATCACGATGGGTCACTCGACAGGTCCAAATAGCTTGGGGAAAGTGAGCCGGGTTGAAATCATCAATATGTGCATTCGCGCGCTCGGGACCGAAATTTTGGGAAAAATTTTGGTCGCAAGCAAGCGAACACTCGGTAGCGGTGAGGAAACGCTGTTGAGTCAGGATGGACTTCGATCGGATCAGAGTTGTCCTCTCCCAACTTTAACTCCTCGGTAAAAGCCGAACGATCGTTCGCGATTCGTTATCTCAACCTAGTAACCTTGCCTCTTTGCGGTAACCTTGACAATTGCCTAAACTACTATGCTAACGCCTACTTTCGGTCGCGGAATTCTGTTCGCGTGCTTTTGGTCGCAGATCTCGACCGAAAGTGAAAGATGTTTTTTTGGATTACGCTTTTCAGTCACACTCTTGCATGATTTCGCAGCCGAAATCCATTTCGGTTACGAAAAACCCGAGCACGGGAATGCATCTAATGACTGGTAGATCGCTGAATGGACTAAGGGAAGCAAATTCATAGAGTAACCCGTTCTATGGGGACACACGCCAAAACAGTAGCATATGTCATTCTGGAAACAAGCGTTTTGCTTAGTGGCGCTGTCCATGCAAAACCAATTGATTGTTACTTGTCTTTCGAATGGCTGTGAAACCATACAGCACCACGTCTGTAACCAAACAGCACCACGTCTGTAACCATCGGTATTGCTTTTGCTAATTGTATAACCTCTTTATGATATGATAAAGCAACCGGGTTAGATACTGGTTTTGTTCACTAGTTACGGCTTAGCATGGAGCATCACGGCCAGGTCAGTATCAACGCTCCACCTAATATTGAAGGTTGTTTTTGTAAGGAGCTCATAACTCCCAACAGAAGCCAGCCATGATTGGGATTCAAACCCTGGTTGTCACGGTTGCAAGTCCAGCACGCTACCCTTGAGCCACCCTATTCCCTCTAATCCCGATCTGTGGGTACCAATGGATGAGGAGACTAATTCATTATGATTATCTCATGCAGGGTCAGCAGGGTATGAGAGGTCCTCCTGGTAGTCAAGGTTATGCAGGATGTAATGGCACACAGGTATGATTCCTTGTCACTGTCCAACCTCACGCTTGTCACGCTCAACTCAGGAGCAAAGGAACCGAACGGGCATTATACGGTCTTGTCCAATCCTCTTGTCGTATTGGTTGCGAGCAGTCGGTGCCACTAGTTGGCGAATTATTACTTTAGGTCGAATTAAATACAATCAGCAGGAATCTAAATCGACTTGAATCATAGTTTTTATTCAGTTTTACACCTCTGCAAAATGAATAGTCTCCAGATTTACTATGTAAAAATCGCAGTGCATGCTTCACATCTCAATTGCATTTAATGACATGTATGTACATGTACCTTTAACCGCCTTTCGTCACCTACTCACTTGATGAGAACCGGATCGAATTTTCAAGAGATATGTGTGAAGACAACCAATTTCGATGGTTGCCGGTCTTTCCCATGTTTCAGGACATATAAGCCTATAAAAAAATAATTAATTCTGTCCCGAGATGTAATGAAACATATCTGGTTGTAAACTCGTAATTGACCTTTTACTGCTAGTTCAATAAAATCACCTTTTTTCACACTGAGGGCTGGAAAGCGCATAAAATGATTCATGAAACATGCAAACCCTTCATTTTAACCTAGTTGCATCATAACAATTCATGATTGAAATTCCTTAGGTCCTAAACGAGGTCATCGGGACTAGCTGTCCTTGGTAGGTCAGTGGTAAAGCAGCCTTGAACTTAGGGCAGCATCATGCAGCCATTTTGACAAGAAAATTTTTATCAGAATATGGAAGCAAAAGCGAATTTTGTTTCAAATTTGGAAGTTGTTATAACTGTTATTGCGCTTCCGTAAACCAACGTTCCTTGAATTCATCTGCGATGACTATTTTCATGAAGAAATTTGATTGAGTGGACTAACTCACTCACCTTGTATAATGGTTTTGGGGTATTCCAACTATTAGTTGGTAATTTTTCGAAAAAATGAGTGAAACCGGTTGCGTTTGGTGGTTTATAGGGAGCGGCCGGTAAAGAAGGTGTCCCCGGCTCAATCGGAGATGATGGTCGCCCCGGAGTTCCGGGACCTCAAGGAGTCAAGGTAAATATGACAGTCAACTCAAGAGCAGTGCCAGTTCAAAGGAGAGAGCGTTTGCAGTGAGACGTGGTTAGTAAAGTGGATACCGGCGAAATTGGGCCATGCATAGGGTGGGGCTAGTCCTATGGAATGGAAGGTTTACATGAATGTACTGGGTGTTTATACTGGGAGATTTAGTCGTTAACTTGTAACTCTTGAATCTAGGATGTAGGAGCCACCCACCAGCTTATGACTTTGTCTGGGACTCAGGGTCACATATAGGGCAACAAGCAGTCTGTGTTACGTGGGCGCTATTTTTAACCTAAGAATTGATCCTTTTTTCTGTAAAACATCTGGGCTCTATCACAAGATGAGTTGTAAATTAGGGCTGTAAGATTTCGGAAGAGGCTTTGAAGCGTCATTACATGCGCTAGGTCACAGCGGTTAATAGTTTACTCAATGGCTGCTTCCATGCCTGCTTAATTACCCCAAGTTTGGATGTTGGAAGGTTCAGCTATAGTGCATATCCGTAAAAGACTATGTTCAAAGCTTTCCAACAAGATTTACAATGGGGGTGTAATCAGACTTGCTTGTAAATTTTTTAGGAGTTCAGTATTTGGGTCATGGGTTACTGCCCACTAGTTTTTACCTGGCAGACAGACAGTCAAACTAAGCAAACATCAGCTTGTGAGGATTTTTTTGGATGTCAGTTTCCTAACTAAAGGTCTGCGCTGGCAAATAGAAACCGGGACGTGTCCATCTCTGTTTGAAAGAATTTCTCTCCTGTTTCAACTCTAAATAACAACAATTTATCAACTACGTGTTGCTTTAGAGAGCTATGGTATAATTGTGGATCTGCCATTGAAGTTATTTACCTTAAATTATTTTTCCATCGCATAGTTACCTCAGAGTTCGGAGTATAACTCCGATTTTGATTCATCATTATAATGTTTCAAGCTGTTGATATCATGGGTTTGTAGGGAGAGCCCGGCGAGGTGCTGGGATTCATGCAGAAGGGAGAGCGCGGACCACCTGGCAAAGATGGCCGACCGGTAAGCAGCATCTCTTCTCCAGCTTGCTCACCCATTCAAGTTGACTACACCGACTAGACTCAATGACTTATGACACACTGATTCAGCATAGAATGGATGCATGGGACAGAAAGCCAGGCACTGAGATCTCGTTTGAAGTCTGAAACCTTTGCTCGCTTCTTTTGAGCAAGATTGAAGAAACGGAAAGCATTCTTTGCTTCCCATCCTATTGATTTTGTTTATCCAAAGACCTGCGAGTTGCAAAGCTTAGGTTAGAATCACATTCATTCCTTGATTTATGGGCGGTAGAGAGCTCAAGCCTTGCAGACAGAAATCGGGCTCTTTCCCAGCTCAAGAGTCGTTCATGTGTTAATGTCGGACCGGTGATGCCTAAATATTGCTAATTGGATCAGCAATGGCATCAGTAGGGTGTTTATAATCAACCTCCAAATGGGTATAACCACCCCAAAGTACCCAGAGATGCAATCAATCCTTAATGGCTGTGTTCTCATTAAGAAAAGGGTTAGCTAACTTCAGGTAACAAGCGATCTAGCGTACACAGTCACGTCTCTCATCTACAATCAACCTGTCAGACTGTTGGGGGATTTTATTAATCAGATATATTACAAGGCTGGTTAAATGTTGGATTAGGTCTGAGATCTGATAAACATGTATGTAAAATGTTCAGTTCGATTTACATTAGAACGGAGTCATGAAAAGCGGTGCGCTCAGTGGGTAGCGCATTCGGCTTTGGGCCAGGTGATCCGAGTTACGATTCCGAAGAGGGGCTTTCTCCTTGGTCAGATTCGGATCGCGGTGTTAGACAAAGGAGGCCCGTCCATAGATTACCCGCACTATGGAGCAAACCATAGATCTTTCTGTACTCCAGCAATTGGTGATGCCATCGTCGTGAAACAAGATGAGCTTATCCGACTCGGTCTGTTATAAGATTGAGTATTATGTAAAAAAATCATTCATGACGGAAATTTTACAAAGTTCCTAATAGTAATAGTAATAGCAATAACATAGTGTGATTTACAAGTACTGAGGCACCAAATTTTATGGAATGCGGGCAAAGGGCAATTTGGAGGTGGTATATTTATGTCGGGTAAATCTGGTTTGTGAAATCTTTAGATGGTTGACACAATGCAGTCCACCTTTCCATTAGCAGATCCTATGAATCAATCAGGTTTTTTCTTTACTCGGTTAATGGGTATTATGGCAGACGTGTAGAAAACTGTGCAAAATGTGACTTTAATGGGGTCAGGCTCCACCCTAAATTGGGTGAGTGACAGAAATACACCCAATTGTTATAATCAGTGACAAAGAGTAGATAACTCCCGACTTTGTTTTAGTTGGGTATTCTAATGGATAAAGCGTTTGGTAATGGATAAAGCCTTTTCTGTTGACAGGGATATGATGGTTTAGATGGACCCAAAGGATTCCGTGGAGTGGAGGGACTCCCAGGCTTTGATGGAGCTCCGGTGAGTTGTTTAATAGAGCCCCAGGGTTGTGATAAATCCCTACCCAGAGCTATGGTAATATAGCCCTGGTCAAGGCTGATGTTGAAAGATAGATGGCAGTTTTGGACTGTTTCCCCTCTGTCTAGTGAGGCTGATGCTTGTGCAACTCCACCTCTTCTAAACCATAGAATTAGGAGGCTGACTCTATGCTTCAAAACCATCCGCGCAGGTTAGGCTTTCTAACATTATCCTTTTCTCTCACCCCCCCCCCTCCATATGGTTATTTATCTGCGCAGTTTTCACGATCTTTCACTGTATACACTCATTCATCAAAACCCTAACTGTTTAGTGTAATACTACCTAAGTGGTGATGGTTACACAGTTATTGCAGCATCATTTGGGTTATGGCCACTATTATGGGGATTTTAGGGCCTTATGTTTGAAATCAGCCCTGCCATCATGCTGCAGTCAATGAACATCCGTTAACTATACATCAGTATGTGTGTAATGAGCGAACAGCCTCTATCAAATCACTGAGAACATTTACATTAACTACAAATGGCACAAAACTGCCGTATTACTGTTCTAGTCGGCACTACACAATGGCTTGACTCATTGGCAGCAACACTAAAAAGCTGTCCGCAGTTATTAAGGAAGCAGTGTTGGTCTATGGCTAGTATGGAAGTTTGTTACAGTCTATTTCAGGATATGTAGAATTACCTACATATCCTTGCATAATTATGTTAACTTCTGTTTGAGGAAGTATAACCATGATCAGTATTGTGAAGCTGTGATTCCGATCAACTTGGCTGTTGTTATGATTCTCCATTATACCATAAACTTTATCTGATGGGAACTTCTAGCTAGGAATCCCCTTAATAAGAGAAAATGTTTGTAGAAGAAACATAATTATAGCTATCTGACACATCTAGCATCAAGAAAAGCATAGCATTATTGTTATAGAAGAGAAGAGGCAAGTTTTTGATCTCGAAATCTTTACACCCTCGACAGATCATTTAATCATTTCCTTATTCTTCTGACACTTCCTTTTTCGTATCCTGATCAGTGCCAGGAGTATGCAGGTGCCCTGCAGGTATCCTGACCAGTGCCAGGGTTTGCAGAAAGTGGCCTACTGAGCCTTTGATTCGGTGTTCTAGGGTGAGTCATTAAGAGACTCTTTGCTCACACCCCTGTGCCGTATAGAGAAGGCAACTTTACAGGTGGTCCTCATTTTATTAATCACTGGGATCTGCCCAAGTCGGAATTGAACCGACTGAACTGGTCCAAGGCCCAGTTCGCTTACCAATAGGCTACCTGATTCTTTCCATTGGCCCATGCCCTGTGATGCATCAAGTCAGCACAACTGGTGCAGGTGAAATGTGTTGCTCTTTAAGCAAACACCAGCAATAGATAATGAAACTTAAATAGTGTCTGCTTGCAATACCAGCACAGCTCAGGCGGAAACGGGAGATTCCAACAATGGCGATTTAATATAACTTTCCTCATTTTGCTATTTCTTTAACATCTGGCTATACTGATCTGGTCAATTCAGCAGAAATAAATTATAATGTCAGATAAACAGACATTGAATGTTATACAATTACTTTGAAGATACATCGCTGATTTTCTGCTACCTGTAAATATTACAGGTAAGGTTCGGATTATAAGCTTGGATGGATGCGAGCAACTTGTTGTAATATGCGCTATGGTCAATA
>Ga0224511_10004311_pt1 | contig 10695 bp, 6 predicted proteins | sample SF_May12_sed_USG_2_FD_169988 | JGI IMG/M metagenome (GOLD analysis project Ga0224511, IMG submission 169988) | Sediment microbial communities from San Francisco Bay, California, United States - SF_May12_sed_USGS_8_1 | ecosystem: Environmental > Aquatic > Marine > Sediment | place: USA... | reverse complement strand
GGGGGGGAGAAAAGCATTGAAAGTATTGACGGTTGAAATATAATTTATTTTTTTCAGCATGTTTTTGGAATATAGCTATTACAATTTAGTTTAAAATGAATAGCCGGGCGCGCTCCCCCCGGATCCGCTAGTGCTTGTAGTCTACGATTAAAATCCAAATAGAACATACGAGAATCACGGTAAACCTACAAATCTAAATAACTAAAGAAAACCATGCATTAATTTAGGCTAACTGTTTTATTTACATATTGATTATTTGAAGTAGCTCGCCCTTGTACGTTTTATTATTCAACCGAAGATATTCATATTGGCCTGAAGGTCGTAGGACTTATTCCACATTTCTTATGCAACTGAAATGAAACTTGACATGTGTCAACTACGTAAACGTGTAGATGTGCAAGGCGCAGTTTTCTGTGACAAAGCTCTAATTGAAATAATCATATGTCTGTCTTTCTATGCAGCATGCCGGCGTGCCAACGGAAGCTGTGAAGATTGTGTTGGTTTGGGATCAGTTCAGGTTAGTGCTTAGAGTTTTATACCTAGCATTATGAAATTTTCTCTAGTTTTTTTTTAGTTGAGGTTTGGGGGGGCGAGTTTGTCTTATATACAAAATAATGCGGTTTACCAATGTCACCAAGATCGATGGGAAACAAGTTAATTTGTGAAGTTATATGTTTATGGCCGTCTTAGTATTTTGCCACATCAAGCAAGACGTTTTCGTCAAGATGGGACAAAGACTGATGTGAATCTGTACTCTAATATTGATGTCCAGTGGAAATCTTTATAAACTTTAGAAGATATTTGAGAAGACTGATAAGCTTCACCTATCTTTAGACAAAGGATTATCTGCATTTTTCAAACTATGTGTGACTTCATCCAGGAATAAACTTGCTACCTCCTAAGCTTATAGCAGAATGCTCTCCAATAAATCATAAGGTGGTCGAAAAATTAGGGAAAACTGCTGAATTTGAAATATGTTACACATAAACAACCCATAGTAGCTATAGAAGATACGCAGAGGCCCTTTTATATCAAAAAGGTTATAGCCAAACATATGTCTGTGTTTTCAGTGCCTGTGGTGCGAAAGTAAGAAGAAATGCATATTGAAAGAACACTTCATTCCGACCACCGAGTGTCCGCTAGTCGACTCCATGTGGGCTGTGTGCCAGGATCATCATCTTGAAGGGCATCAGCTTGATGAGAATCATTATCATGTGCATGTTCATGGTAACAATTTACATCAACAACAACATCATTATCATCAAATTCATCAACAATATCATCATTCTGATTCTTGACTAAACACCTTTTAGGTTGTTGACTACAAATATTTTCCTCTATATAACGTATAGTAAATAGGCCAAGTTGAGACAAAATATCTCAGAGTCCGCCGCACACAGTATGCCACATGCACATCTTTTCTGAAAGATCTTTAAAAGATGAGTCCATGTAAAGAATAAAAATCATATGTTGCGTATTATGCAAGAAAGAACTTGATGCGAAACCAAACACACCGTTTTCGAACACTTTTTTCATGCGTACACCGATATATACTTTCCCCACCCAGGCACCAGCAAGTACTATCTACAGATTTAAATCTTTTTATTGCCACGAGTATACATAAACATTTTCCCTTTCCACAAATTACAACAGTTATTAAATTCATTCAGAATTGTGATGAACACGGCCACTTTAAAGTATACCTACAAAGATTTTTATTTTGAGGTTAGAAACCGCAATTGGTATGCAGCGACCTTTTAATATCTGCTGCTGCGGCTGCTGCTGCTGCTGCTGCTGCTGTTGTTGGTTTATTTTGATGATGTTGCCATAATTCAAATTTCTCATTTTCAGTGGACGCTGCGTTGATCATTGGGTGTGTGGTAGGGGGGCTCGTGTTTCTTGCTTTCATTGCCTTTATGTGCTTCTGTTTTTGCTACAGACGCAATAATGATTCTCAGTAAGTTTTTTCATGGTTTTATTATCCTATAATGGTGAATATATCATTAACGACGATTTTCTTATCTTAATTGTGATGCCATGTTTAGCTCAGCAAATCGAAGAATAAATAGAGCTATTCGTATGTTGTTTCGTTAAGAAGTTGTATGAGAGGTTTACTTTTCTTAAAGGATAAACATGTCACATTATCGTAACTAAATTAAACTGATGAATGGGAAAGCCATCAGGAAGCATAGGCTGCATTGGAAAATAGCAGCCTTAGTGTTATTGAAGCTGTTAATCAGTGGTAATGAAAGATGCCACACCACTGACGCCCTAGCGCATGAGCGGAACATGCGCTTATTGAGATTCAATAGCTGAGGGTACCTACAAAGTGTGTAAACTCTTATAGACTATAGTCATTTAAATGTATTAAAATTAAATACACTTAGTCGAACAAACTTTCGTTTTGAAAAGTTCAGCAAGTAGATGCAACAGATGCGAAGTACGAGAGGAAGCGCGCGGAACGCAAGAGAAAACGTGAGGAAAAGTGAGTCCATTTTGATAATGATAAACTAAACAGTTTATGTGCTGTGAGTCCATTTCGAGGGTTGGTGCCAAACCAGTGTAACTTTTTAAATAAAATAAGGTAGTGACAATAGTTTTGCATCAAGCCCTCGATTTTGACTACTCTGAAATTGAATGTTAATATGCCATTCATGTTGTCCGCAATATATATTTATGACTTGTATGACTTGATGACTTCTGTCTTATTATTTCATGTATTTGCGCTGACTTAAATTGGCACAGCATGTCAACATTAGTGTGGCAATCATACAGTTTTAGTTACTTTATGCTTCATTTATACTTCACTTGGATGAATGGAACTCAACCTGGTACAGCCTTTACTATTTGCTGACTGCACGATACAACAATGTTCAGCAAGAATATAATGACATGGTGAACGTATAAATAGTCAGGCGACATCGCGCCAAGAACTCATTGGCAGCAATTGGTTTATTCTTAAGTCACAGTTGGTAATTCACTTCCTTATTTTGGTTTGGTTTATTTAACAGACAAGACAGTTTGTGCTCTTGATGCTTATGCGCTAGGGGACGTCACTAGCGTGGCATCTTTCATTACCACTGCATGATGAACAGCTTCAATAAAACCGAGGCTGCTTTTTTCCCATGCAGGCTATGCTTCCTGAGGGCTTCCCATTTCTCAGTTGAATTAAGTTCTTACTTGATCTGGATTCTGTGTTTCAGGAAAGCTGAAAGAAATACCAGGAATGATGAAATCAGAAGGAAATATGGTATAGTTGGTCTAAATTCTTCGCTGTATATCAGTTACTTGTATTACCCTCTTACACAGTTGGAGTGGAATGTTCTGTGTCCTTTAGTCAGATGGTCAGTTATTTCATATGTTTTCGTGTCAGGTTTTTAACTTCAATACTTTTTTAGACTTTTTTTAAAACTTGTCTTAAATACTGTACATGTTCTATGGAAAATTGCTTTCAAAAGAAAACAAAAACATTTGACTACTTAAAACACTTCACTACTTCATTATTCAAGCTTGTGAAAAATGCATAAATATATATGTTGCATTTTCATATAAAATATATAAGATGTATCATGTTGTAATTAAATGAATAAAAACAATGCCTTCTTTGACAGCTTAAAATAATTATGTCCTGTCATGTTTTTAAAGGTGCTCTCTTTTTTACATAAAATGATTGGCTAAAAGGAATGTTGTACTTAGATTCGGTTGTACCATTTTAGTAAACAAAACAATTTGTTTTTATTTTGATGAATTTAATTATATATTAAGCACATTTAAATGACTTTGCTTACTTGATTTCAAACATAGAATTTGTGTGCATGTATATGTTTATTAAAATGAGTTATGATATATTTTTTTCTTAATTTCCATTTACCAGAACTGTGCTATTTTAATATACATGAAGTTTCTTTTTCATATATTTATATTTTTGTAGAAAATTTAATGTTCCCGCAGTATACAGCTGAAATGTTTGCTAAAACATTGAATTACACGTATCTCTATTTTTCAGGTCTGAACAGTGATTTTAACCACTACACAAGATTTGATGATGGGACCTCTGGGAATTAGAGTGATCTCCCTTTGGCAGAAAAAAAATTCACTTTCCTTACATAATACTCTGTTACAGATGTTAGATAAAATGTCATCTTAACGTTAAATAATGCAAAGATAAAACTGTTTGTAGACTTCCAAATTTCTTTATTTATGTCAAAATGAAGAAACAAAAACAATAACAACAAAATTGTTCTGTTCTTTAAGGTATCTTTAAAAGAAATATATATAAATAATTTAAACTTTTTAATTTATATTTTACTTACTTTATTTAATGCTGTGACTTTGTAACTAAAATATTGGATTTTGCAAATTCCCGAGTATCTCATTCACATAAAACATTCCAGGTGTACCTTTATGAGAAAATGTGATAAAATAGAAGAACAAGTATTGTGTGATCCTTACCAAATATATTTTTAATGTTTTCACAGATATAGATAATGGAGTAGTTTGATTCATGCTTTGTAATAATGCCCTAATAAAATAATGTTTTGGCCAGCCTGCTTAATACTTAAAACTATTGAAACTACCTTATTTTATATAATGTGTCACAATAGTTTTGAACAAATCCTAATTTTCAATGTTGTTTATGTTGACTAACATGTTTAATCGTACAGAGCTATTAACAGTGGTCCTCATTTTCAATGGTTTTCATTCAGAAATTCCTGGTATCAATATTCATCAATTAGAAATATTCTTTAAGAGATTCTTATCAAAATGTGTCTTTAAAAAGTATACAAGTTCAGTAAAGGAATGGTTTAAATCATATTTTGTTTGATACTGCTTTATTATTTTTTAGTTCTCCAATGTGTAAGATCAGATAAATGTTCGCAACCTAAATGAGGTAACATGCTAATATACCATTGTATAAAAACTAAACATATCGTGTCTAATACATGTAGTTAAATATACATCATTTATGTATGTTTTCCATGTTAACTTTCACACTGATGTACATGTAGAATTACTGTTTATATGAAGTGTGTGTATTTTTTACTGTGATTTCTGTAACATTGTTAAATATGTGATAATGAAAGATTTTGCAGCATTTTGTTGGTGGTAATTCTTAAAAATACAAGTGAAAGTGAACTAAGTTTAGCATTACCTTTTTTCCAAAATATATTTTTGACTTTGATATTCAGTAGAAAGTGTTTGTCATGTTACAAATACATGTAAAAAATCATTATATTGGAAATGTTCCTAAGTTCATACATTAAGATAATGATAATGTACTGAAATAAAATGTGCTACGAACAGCAATGTTCCTGTCCTTACAAAACAATAACTGATCTGAATAATGGTTAGTATATAATGGTTAGTATATATGTACTTCTTTTGAAAAATTAAATTTTGTTATTTAAAATGTAAGGGATTAGTTTGAGATTTTGCACACACTAAAAAAAGATTATTTTTTTAAATATTTCTTGATAAATTTGAGTGCTTAAATTTCTGGATTTTTTGGGGGTTTTCTGCTTTTGTCTATAACTTTTCAGTCAGTTTTCAACAAGTAAAGACAGGATGGATATTGCTTGTATCACTTGTATGATTGGGGTTGCAAAGAAACTAAACTGTTAGTTTGGAAAATAAATGTGATCATCACCACATGTTTTGTGTGTTTAAACTATGAATTTGTTTTTAATGCCAGTAAATGCAAAATGTTCTAGATGCCATATGCATTCAGGAATAAATCATCATCCACTCTCTGTGGGGCGAAAACTCCACAGTTTAGCAGTCCTGTACACCACCAATTTACGTATAGACAGAACGTGAATTTACGTCAGATGCTCCAACAAAATGCAGGAAAGCTCGTTGCGTCAAACGTTGCAAGTGCGGGTAACCAGCATTACACAAAAGATTCAGCCTTCTGATTGGCCAAAATGACGTTGCGAGTTATGACGTAACAGAAATTCCAGCCTTTTGTCCGACCAAGTCAGATGGTCAGACAAACTGGTTGTCAATATGCCACTTGCGACTAACAAACTCGACTGCACTTGAACAATTTGTTTATTACTTTAATCCATCTTTTCTATATAAAAACAAAGGACTTGAAAATAACATTATTTTGAGACAGCAATTGATCTTGGTGTATTTAACAGAATACTTCTAAAGAATGAGATGAACTTTGAACATAACTTGTAGAACACCCTCTCTCCAATAAATTATTGTGTGCAATACTTACAGTTTAGACAATTAATGTATCGACAGACCCTTTCAAATGACATCAGATGCCCGACAAATACACGGCAATTTACGTTATGCAATGACAAACAATGTCATTTGGGCCAATCAGAAGACTGAATCTTTTGAGTGTCACTGGTTACGTGCACTTGCAATGTTTGACGTAACGAGCTTTCCCGCCATTTTGTCGGGCATCAGACGTCATTTCAAGCAGACAGTCAATACGTTATTTAAATGGGCAGCTTCGGATTTAAGGAGGAGATACAGAGCTTTGTATCTCGAGGGCTTGGTGCAAAACTATTGTAACTACCTCATTTTATATAAGAAGTTACAATAGTTTTGCGCTAAGCCCTCGATCTCCTCCTAAACTTTTTAAAAACCTCGCCTGTGTGCAAAAATAAAAATATATTTCTATGATATAGAGAAAAGACCGATCTAGCTTGGAGCCTAACTTGTAGGACCACCCTTCACCCAAGCGTAAATAGCATAACTTGTAGGACAACCCTTCATCCAACTGTTAATAACTAAGTATACGTTTTGTACCGAGAAAGGTACAGTCTGTCACTGGAGCATAACTTTCGGAACACCCCTCCACCCAACTGTGTATAACAGACAGGAAACTGTATAGAGAGAGAGGACTAGTCTAGCTTGGAGCCTATAGTATTTGAGGCCTGCTGATACAACCCCAATATGGCCTTGTATTGGTGTGTGTGGGGGGATTGCTTTATCTTTTAACATTGCCTCATAAGCTGCAAATCAATACCTGCGATGGCAGCGTTCAGAAATGAATGGCCTGGAGACCTAAATACTCACAATTGGCTTTACAGTGTATTTTTAAACCTGGTATTCTGTCTGAAATTATTATAATGTAATATAATGAGAATACAAAAAATGATTATAATAGTATAGCGGTATTGAGTATCACATGTGATCAAATTGTATGGATGAAATATGAAGTGCTTGGCATGGGTAGTTAAATGCTTTCAATCATTTTACATGGATTGTGGTTTAATGAGCATTCTCTACTTGGGTATAGAGTTAAACTTGGTCGACAGATTTTGCTCTGGGTCGGGTTAAATTGCTTAAAACCTGTGCAAGTTAGCAGACGAAACAGGAAGTTGGGCTTAAACGTGGCTTAACTGAACAATGGGCTGTGTTTGTCAGGATCTGATAACTAGCGGTGCTTTCTGAGCCTCTCAATAGTCGTCTGATATAGAAATCGCGTACATTCCTTGATTTAAAATTGAAAGTTAAATACATATATGAAATTGATTATTTAGGGAGATTATCTTGTAGATGAAAATTATTGAACAGTTCTTTATGTCTAAACCTTCAAATACTGATTTTAAACAGTTTCAATGTATTTTGAGTAAATTATTGTTTTTGTGGTATTACAGTGAACTCACATTATAAGGAATCCTGTTATAAGGAACTTTTGGTTATAAGGAACTGATTTTCATTCCCCAATCTTTAGCAAAGAACTAGTTCACTACACGTTTATAAGGAACTCTGGTTAAAAGGAACATATTTTCATGGTCCCGATGAGTTCCTTATAAGCGGATTTTACTGTATAATAAACGGAAACACATCAATTAGTATTATGTTAAGGCCTAACTAGTATACCGGTAATGGTTGCATCTGGTAATTAGTCCAGTGACCTTCTAAATCATCACTGGCAGATGGCTCAACCTGTACATGTATTCTGTTGCCTATTAGTCTTGCGCATTAAGTTGACTATGGCCATTGTGAAAGTCTAGCCAATACTGTGAGACTTTGAACAGAACTTTCTTTTGTTTATTTATTGCCTTGAAGTTGGGAAAAACTTTCTTGCCAATTATGCCTCAATTAACATATTGACAGAATGCCTTAAATGATGTTTAATGCTCTGACGAATGCAGGAACGCACATTACATCAACTATTGCATGTGCGTGTAGCCAGTGATTCACAAAAGATTCAAGGCCTAAGAGTGCAGACAAAAGTGCAATGAAATGCTCATGCAACTTTGCCATTTCACAGCTCAATATAGTTAATATAGATATGGAACCCCCATGAGAAATCCCTTTAAAAACATTACTTTCCATATACCATTTAATTACATTAAATGCAGCACAATCAATGCACCGTTCAGAAAATTTGAAGGTCCGCCCAATGCAGTAGATTTTCTTTGATCTTGTGAAGGGGTCTTCCTTTTATGTTTTCTAGGTCAGACTGACACCTGACAATTTAATCCTAACCTATTGGATGAAAATTGACCATGTACCATTATAAATAATCATGATCGACAGTTGCGGATCTGTCCATCAGGGGTCACACGTTGTATCGTCTGGGCTACTCACTTCCTTGAAGTACGATGTATGATGTGGTTGTAGGTTGTTTTCTTGTACATTGGCCTCTTTTATATACATAAAGTAGGACAATGGATAGTTCCACACATTTTCAATCTTCATCTCCAAGCGGCATATTTTCTTTGATCTTGTGATAAGGTTTATCACAAACAGGAAGTATGCTTTCTTTTGTATTTTCTAGGTCAGATTGTCAGCTGACAATATGATCCTAATCTATTGGAAAAAATTGACCATGTACAATGATCATGATTGACAGTTGTGGAACTGTCCATTGTCAGTTACATGTACATAGTTATTTGTACAATGTCTATATATAGTACTAAAGCCTAGTTTGGACATTAATTTTTACCAGGAAGTGTGTGTTGGTAAATTCACCCCATGATTTGACTTGACCATGGTTGAAAAAGGGGCAAGAAAAACTTCAAACAAATATAAATCTGACCCCCTTATCATAGCCCCATTAGGCTTAAGGAAAACTTTGGTAAACCAGTGTTTGTGCACTTACGTCAGGCAAACCTTAAACAATTGTGAAGAAAGAAAACAATGATAAAAGTTTTTATCATTTATTGGCAGTACCTAACTGCTTTACATTTTTAACCAGGCTTAAAAGAGCCATGGTTTATAATAACATATCATGTATCATTAACCAATAACAAAGTATACTTTATTTTAGTAAAGAAAAAAACACATGATGAAAAAAATAATCTAAAATAATAATTCTTATAACATTTATAATTTACTGATGAACAACATGAAATATACAACGAAAAATAAAATGATCTTAAATAATAGGATGTAACAATAACATTTTTAACAGAATAACATAAAATTGTCTGAAAATGGATATCTTAGTGTATTAGCACATGATACTAAAAGCTGGTTTATATACAATATGTACAAAATGAGCAAAAATATAATAATAATACATAAAACTTTACACTTGCAAATTGTCTTTCCTCTTAAAGCAATTACATAAAACGAGTCTAAAAATTGCTGAATGCTTGATAAAGTACTTCCACTCTAAAAAGTAGTCCCACTTAGATAAAGTGGACATTACACTTGGATAAAGTAGTTCTACTTTGTGTGATACCATTCACGCATGTGTTTGTATAATATAAAACATTTCATTGAAATTCTTAGGTATTTACTTTTTATTTCTATTTTTTCTTAGATGTATTTTTTATTATTCTCAATATTGATGTTTATGTAAAAGCATGTAAAACCCAGTCTTCTGTAAATAATAGTTCTAGTAAATAAACAATATTACAAAATAGCCATAATTCAAAATTGGACCCTAAAACAATGACAAAAATATTGTATGAGTGCTGCCATTTTGTATGCATGTAAAATGCCAAAATGTAATGTAGAATAGAATACAATCTACCCCTTGAATGATAACAACAAAAATATAAAACCTTCATTTGGCCATCTTATATGCTAAAACCAATGCTAAAGAGAATTTGTTAAGCTTCTTTTTAAATAATCATTTTAGTGGTAACCCTTATATTAAATGTAATGCAAGGATAAAAGTCTGCTTAATTGGGAACAGTGTACAATATAATGCATATGAATATCAATGCCACAGGTTCGAACACAAGCTTCCAACAAGTTTGGTGTTGGCCAGTTATCTGCCCTTGACCAGGCTTTACGAGACATACTGGATATTACCTTGTTGGCTGTATGTTGCCTTTACAAAAACGTTGAACCAACAAAACTTTACTTAAAACAATGTAAACTGAACTTAGTGAAATAATTAACTGATTAAAAGACACATAAGATCTTTCCATAACATGCTTTCGAGGAAACAATAATCAATTTGAGATTGAGTGTTATTTTTATTAGGTAAATATTAAGAGCTCATATTAATTTGTGGGAAACCTTTTTTAAGGATTTCAAGGGCCAGCCAAATGACAAATATTATGCCGCCAGATATTATTGTTTTGACAACATCTATTTGCCCCAAAATTAAGATCATCAAATTTATGTTCAGACAAAATAAAATCTATTTTCACAAACATAAAACAGTTACAGTTCTCAGGAGACACAAGTTTCTTATACACAATGTGTATTTTATATCACCAGACTAAATCTGTTAAATCTTCATGATAAACACTTTAAAAATAT
>Ga0224511_10004310_pt1 | contig 10696 bp, 4 predicted proteins | sample SF_May12_sed_USG_2_FD_169988 | JGI IMG/M metagenome (GOLD analysis project Ga0224511, IMG submission 169988) | Sediment microbial communities from San Francisco Bay, California, United States - SF_May12_sed_USGS_8_1 | ecosystem: Environmental > Aquatic > Marine > Sediment | place: USA... | reverse complement strand
CTTCCTTCTGACTTTCCTTTTACATATTAATTTGCCTATCTGAATCAAGAAAAGCAGTTGTCAGTAAATGTGTATACACTAATAGCTGTATTCCTCTTGGAGCTTGATAATTGACTAGTTTTAGATAATTATTATGTTCGTGTGCTGAGCATCTTTGAAGTCTTCTTTAATGCGTTATTTCTTGTCAGGACTGTAATTATGTCTAACATATTATACCTGTTTTGTTTTTAAACTTTATATGTTAAAGTCCATGACTTTACACATAATTTTACCTTGTATTCAAACGCGTATGCGTCAATCTAAAAACGTTGTTCGATTTAATTGCTTTTGTGATCACAAACAAATGGTACATCTGAATTTTTATAAGATCACATCGGTATTTTAAAGCGCATTTTACTATTATTTAGCATGTTGAGTTTTGTGGGTTCATGAGTATTTAACACTTTAACAAACATTAACATTGCGTTTTCTACTGTTGCCGAAAAAAATTGTGGGTGATATTTTCAGTATCCAGATACGATGAAAACAGCTAACGGATCTATGGTTTTTCGACACATCTTATTATGGCTGACAGTTACATTTCGAGTAACAACGAAGGGGCATAAACCTTCTTCGAAATATCACGCACTTTTTAAATTAAATCTGGGTCAAGTTCCTATGAATTTTTTTCTAAATATGTTTCTAGATTGAGTTTCTATTAGTGTAAGTGGAAACAGATGTTTTGGAATTCACAAACTCAAACTTTATGTATCGTCGTCAATTCTCTTAATGGTATTTAACCCGTACGTTATTTATGTAAAATAAAATTATAAGCTTTAAAGATTACACAAGCATATTTCAGAGTGTGATCGACTGTAATTGTCGGCACTATAATGGCTTATGTATGCATTAACATGTGATCATTAAAATGAGATTTTGTATTTAAGGCTGGCAGAGGAAGTCATTAAAATGATATGAAATGGGATCATACCGTTTGTGTCTAATTAATAGAATTCATCGCGCTTGCTCAGTAATCGACGCAGTGGTCTTTTGGTGACACGTCTGCCTAATGAGCAAGTGCTTAGATGTATATTTTAAAATTATACTGTTTATACTGTTAAGGTTATTCTTCTGATATGGCCAAATGTATACGAGGTTTGAAGCAACGTGTGGTTGCGCGACATGATGTTTAATTGTTTATCGAGATTGGCCATGAGACTTAACACAGAAGGCGGTTCGATATTATCTACAAATAACTCTCCACGGTCTGATGTTGTGGTCACGGCCACACAGAATCAGTCCTTGATGAGGTTGCAAGTTTTTTTTATCTTCTATAGTTTTAAATATACGGACAGCCGTATTGGTCCTTAACATATAAAGTACAATTGTAAGAGTAGAAATTAACACGTGTGTTACTATATATAGCAACATATTTGACATATTTGCAAGGCCATTACACGACTTTTCCCGTATTATGCTATTTCGGCCGCCGACAACTCGCCCATTATGCGTATTAGCCGTCTCGCGCAAATGCGCCTTAAAATGACCTTTTCTGCAAAAAACATCAATAACGTTTGCGCAATGTAATAGCGACGTTATGGTAACGTTGTATGTAAAATAAACTTCGTTGTTAATTAAACACAGTTTAACAAACCAAGTTTTACTGTCGTATAAAAGAAAATGACCAGGAATAAAACGTGGAATTTTAAGAAAAGTAGTGGTTCTTCTACTAAAAGAACTTTATTAAGGACGTTAATAATTAGTTGCAGCTGCAAAAACCACCCGAAAATGTCCATAATGACCTGAAGACCGAAGTTCATTTGTAAAAGTAGTAAATAAAGCTGCCACTAGTAACTACATAAATTTTCTACGCCCAGATTGCGACCAATCACACGACATAGCAAGACCATCTTTTTGTGAAAATTGTTTTACCTATAAATATAAAAAACGTTGTCAGACAATGCTCGTGTAAACAAAATTTAATATGTCTATCTCATCACACAGCGAATGTTTCTGTTGACCAAATCCAGACAAAAGCGTTTGTAGAAGTTCAACGTATAATTACGATGACGTCAAACAGCCTAATGACAAGCAAACATATTACGTATAAGAAACAGATACTGCTACGGCGGCACGGCCAATGTTTCATTCATACAGTTAAATATGACAAAATATATATATCTGTAGAAACTGTAGCACACAATTGTGGTCGTATCAATATTCTACAAAAGACTACAGTGTTACATATATGTGTATCTACGTGCCCAAATGTTCCTTTTATTATTGCACATGCAAACAAACACACCAACGTTAATAATCTTTGAACAATCTTACAGATGCTCAAATTGGGTAAAATAGTATTGCTATCATATGTACGGTAGCTGTGTTTGTGCATATAATGACAATGCAAAAGAAATCATGCAACATAGTTTTGATTTATAAAAACGACGTGCGTTTCAACACAAACTGTAATTATTTATATTTTTGGAATAATATTGGAAACCATTTTTCCATTATACCATTAGTTGCTAAGAAGTCAAGTTGGTCGGTGGGTTGATCAGTTTTGATTATATTTCGTCTCGATTACATGTTCTCGATATATCTTTCAAATATGCTGAATGCTTTTTAGTGTTCAGATCGTTTATGTATGAAGAGTTTAATTCACATACTAGATTTTAAATAAAGGAATCTATTTTTTTAGAAAACATTTTTACAGAAAATCTCATATTACAGATATTTGATGCTGTATCAAGCTAGTTATTATGTTCAATAGATTTATTTTTAACACACATCATTCTTGGATATAAAATATAACGTTACAGTTGTGCTGTCTTTTGTGCATGCATGAAAAATGTAACAGTTTACATGGATAAAGGACCGTGAATGCAGTATATACAACTGTTAAGCTTTTATACTATATTATATACACACATGTGATGTATGTGTAATTGTAAGTATTTGCAAAAATACAATGATGGCGCTAGACAACAGACATTTCAAGGTTTAATTTGTTTAGTCACAACTTTATAAATACTACATTCTAAACATGTTTTATTTCCTTCATAAATTAGTACCTTTGAATAAGTATTTGGAATAACATGTGTATACGCGATTGTTTTCACTTGTTTCGTTCAAATTAAGGAAACAACTTCATATAATGCTAAGAAATAACAATAACGCCATCAATTAAATATATTTCAAATGAACATAATTTACACGCTAGAAGGTGGTATATGCCTTTCGTGGTTGATTGTTTCAGGCTTATAGAATCTAAAGGTTTATCCAAGCAACATGGTTTTACACATCATACATTTACGAACACATCATTACACTGTGGCCCAGTGACTTGAATATGTGCACACGACTGTCGGGAATGAAGGCCGGGCCTTATACGCTCATATGTTATTATATAAACATATTAATGGTAAAAAGTATTACTGAAGATAATAAATCTTAACATCATTTGTAAATAACTATTAGTTTGATGCTAACTAGACCCATGTATGAGAATGGAACATGTCCATGGAGTGAGTGGAGCCAAGTGGCAGTGGACAGCCTATAACTGTTTATTGTAGTGTTTTCCATAGTCATCGTTTGCATGTTATAAACTTAATAATATTAATAATTGTGTTAATTAATATAAACTGCTGATACTTTCTAGCAACATGATAGAAAGAAAAATAAACAAAAGATCGAACTCTATAAAGAAAGATCAGTAGAAGTGCACTATACTACCTGTTAACTATATGATACTTATGATAAAATACAAGATAGTCAAAAAAGGTTGCAAAACATGCAATAGTAAATCAAACGTGTTTAATTAATTATTGTCGTGTGAGCTAAGTTACAACATATTACAAGGTTAACGAATTTATGTATATGTACTATGTTTGTAAAATTATTCATTTAATGTGCTTGATATGACATTGTGTTCTATCAGAAAAATACAGCTTTTTATCTATTTAACAAGTTCAAAATATCGTCTTGTCCGGGAAAGCATCCATAATTTTCTTTCTGTGGGCTCGATATTGTTGCCCTTTCGACAATAGATTTCTAGTTTTTCCGCTCGTTTCATCCGGCATAACCACTGGACCTATTTAGTGTGAATTAATAAATATGATTCAGTGTATAGCAATTAGCTTGCTCGCGATTGTCACAAACTATCAAATGACATTACCATGTTTCGTCCTCATGTTCCCCGATTCTTCACAACAACAAATCAATGGTAAAGTATTGACTTAGCGGCGTGTCCTTGATTCTGTCACCAGGACTCAGCAAGAAATTCGTGGTTACCAATATGACAAAGAAAGTAATTGCCAAAAACGGCGTGTTTTCGCCGGTACTTTCATTATGTTCATAGTATTAATAAGTCTACTATGTAGTGGTATTTTCCTTGTTCTCTGCGTTCAATGCATTCATATACAAAATATATTACTCTAATTATATGATTTGAGTTTCGCCCATGCTCTTAAGGGGTTGTTTGTGTAGCAGCTACCAGAACCATATCTTAACAGCTACATAAAAGTCGCGGCTGGTATTTTCGTATGCAAGCTTTTCTTCTGTATAAGATCTTTACTTCTTTCCTCGTATATTTCGTCAACAACACAACCATTTTCAGTCAATAAAAGTTTAACTAAGCACCACATAGCGTAATTACAGAAATACAAGTATAGTTGAGAGTGTGCGAAATTGGCAGCTGTCTGCAAGTTGTACGTTTAAATTATCTTAATAGAATAGTTTATACTATGCTCTATCAACCACTTGAATCGTTGGACTCAAGGTTTATAGATCTAGGTGCAAAGTACGTGAAACTGAAGTTGTGCCAATTAGGGTCATCATTCTATTAGAATTTAAGAGATACTTCTGAATCTCGTCATAAAAGTGTGTTTTGATAAAAGAAAGTAATACATGTATTTTAAGGATTACTGTTCGAGATTATACTGCGTTAAGTTTATAAATGGAAACATGCATAATTGTACATTAAAGAAACGGTTTTATCTATATAATGGTTTTCTGATGGATGGGCAAGCTAGTTATGTGCTTTGATGTCTGTCCATTACTCTAGATGACACATATTGTTTTCTCTAACTGTTTGATCCGAAAGTGTGTGTGCTTATAAAGGTTACGGCAAAAATCAATACGATTTAGTTCATTGCATGAAAAGCAATTAACCTGATTGATCATAAACAAATGCCGGTGTGCGATAGAGTGAGTGTGGACAATATTTCGCCTTATAGCGTAATTGCACTGCTCAAAGCTATCCTGTTCGACCCTAGCACTCAGCGGCGAGGAATTGAAATAAGATATGTCGTTTTAGTTACACCGTTTATTATTAGAATGTTTTCCTAATGTACAACACTACATTACCACCGGATTGTATTTTCAAGACAGTAAAGCAAGTGTTTAGTTCAGTAACATGATTTAAAAAAATATGTATTGTACGCAGCAACAATAATAATGTCCCCGCGAGGGTCTCGTCTTCAACGTTAATGTAGAACATTAATTGGATATATTTATGCCGTTTAAACTGCACACATTACAGATAAACATTGAATGCTGACTTAACTATGGACCAAAACAATATCACGAATGAATAATTTCGCATTTACGTATATTGTCAATACAGGTTCTAACACATTATAATACTACATTTGTACATTCAATCGTTACATCCCAACCCAGACCATTATTAGGACTAATCGAGGCTGACTTTGTTGTGTCGATCATTTTACATAATATACGTTACCTTGCCAGACACTGTCTTTGTAGACATTATTTGATAAACTTGTCTTAAAACCAAATCCAGACAAACAAGATTGTAGAAATCTAACATGTACTAATGATGACGTCAAACTTTTTTATGACCGATAAAAATTAAAGCAAAAATACTGCTGCGTTTTTACAACGAACCGACACCAGACCCGCCTCAAAATATGTTACGCGTGTGTTTGGTGATTTGAGCATGATATGATTTTATAGCCATTTGTCCATACCTTAGGTGAGGGTCACACACCCCTCCCCCTTGCGTACTGCATACCGCTCTATTTTGGCATTGCGTACTGCGTACCGCCATTGTTTGGCCTCGTGTACTGCGTACCATTTAACAACAAAAAACAACCATTTTGGGCATTTCCATTTACATAAAGTTAAAATTACAGTATGTTGTATGCACATGTACAGCAATTCTTGAAAACATTAGTTTTTATGTGTTTGCTTGTTAAATTTCCTAGATTTTGACCTCCCTAATTCCATGTTTAAGTTTATAAATGCTGAAATGACCCCCAAAAGCGCGAGTGAAGCAAGCGCGCAATTGTTTTAAGAGTTATTTGACTTTGTATGTCATGTGTGTTGTGTGTTTTGATGAAAATTTGACATTTTAAAAGTAAAAATTGATGTCTACGTACGATATAACAGAATTTCTGCGTACTGCGTACCGACCATTTGCGTACTGCGTACCGTCTAAATTCCCCCTGAATACTGCGTACCAAAGGGGGGTGTCACCTTTTTAGGTAGGCAGGCACAAGTTACTAGTACAAGTGTGTCTGAATTGCGATTTCTCTCAAACACATACGTTCGTGCTAATATGCGTGATATTTGTGTTTAGGCTGTCAGCAATTCATACATCTCACATACCGTGCAGTTTACTCGTTATGAGCTTTGATAACAAGTTTTAGTCGTTACTAAACAAATTGGTTATTTCATCATAGAACATAATGTATTTGGCTAGCCTCAATGTTTTAATTAAGATCGGCTGGCATCTGGAAGCATGGATTGTATTTGTTTACATATGAAAAAAAGAGATCCATTCATGCGTTAGGGGCGTCATTGGTGTGGCATTTTACATAAACATTGATAGCATTGTTTAACAGCTTTAATAAAACCGAGGCTGCTGTTTTCTTAATGCAAGCTATGCTTCCTGATGACTTTTTATTTACATACTAATGTGCCTATTTGATAATGTTGTTGCATTTGAAGTTGTTTCTGACTTTAACCTTCTAAAGACATTCACCACAACCTCTGAATCAGTAAAAAGTTGTTTTCCTCTTGACACTTGATAATTTACTATTTTAGATACAATATTATGTTTATGAGCTGTGCATCTTTGAATTCTTCTATAATGCGTTATTTCTTGTCATGACTGTGATAATGTCTAACATATTATACCTGTTTTGTTTTTAACTTTATTTTTAACGTCCATGACTACACATAATTTGCTCTTTAGAGTTGAAAACAACCAGGATATTGCAAACGAAGTCGCAAAAGTGTCTTTGAAATTACACTCACGTTTTTATTAAATGTATTCAAACTCGTGTGCGTCAATCTAATACGTTTTAAGATTATATTGCTTTTGTGATCACACACAAATGGTTCTCCTGAATTTAATAAAATCACACCGGTATTTTAAACCACATTTTACTATTATTTTGCATGGTGATTTTTATGGGTCTATGATTATTTAACAATATAACAAACATTAACATTGCGTTTCCTACTGTATTAGTATCAAGAAACGATGAAAACAGCTAACGGCTCTATGGTTTTTCGACACATCTTATTATGGCTGACAGTTGCAATTCGTGTAACAACGAAGGGGCATTAACTTTCTTTGAACTATCACGCACTTTTTTAATTAAATTTGGGTCAAAGACCTATGCATTTTTTTTCTAAATATGTTTCTAGATTAAATTTATTTTAGAGTAAGTAGAAACAGATGCTTTGCAATTCACAAGCTCAAACTTTATGTATCGTCGTCAATTCTTTTAATGGTATTTAGCCCGTACTTTATATATATAAAATATAATTATACTCTTTTAAGATTCCACAAGCATATTTCAGACTGTGATCGACTGTAATTGTCGGAAATATAATGGCATAGATATGCAGTAACATGTGATCATTAAAATGAGATTTCGTATTTAATGATGGCCGAGGAAGTAATTAAAATTATATGTAAAGAAATCCATAAATACCGTTTGTGTCTAATTAATAGCATTTCTCGAGCTTGCTCAGTGATCAATGCAGTGGTCTATTAGAGACGCGTTTGCCTAATGAGCAAGTGCTTAATGCGAAGATGTATACTTTTGAAATTATACTGGCATATTTAAGAAATATTTATAAAAATGTCTGGATTTTAGGAATTAACAATGACTTAATGTTATAGATGATTCTAACCTTTTCTGGTCGAAAAATATAATATGTTGAGGTTCAATGCCGTGCTTAAGCGACATTTGATATTGTTAATTATTTACGTCAAATTCATCTTTAGGTTATACTTCTGATATGTCCAAATTTGTACGAGTTCGTGGTTGCGTTGTACGATGTTAAATTGTTTATCAAGATTGGGTATCAGACTTAATACAGTTGTCTTAACATACACGGTTGTTCTATAAATCTACAAATGACTCCACGGTCTGATGTTGTGGTCGCGGTCACCCAAAAAAAGTCTTTGATTAGGTCTCAAGTACATGTATTAGTATTTAAGTCTCTTATGTCTTTTTCCTATACTTTAAATATACGAACAGCCTTATTATTCTTAACAATGTACCAGATTTCTGAGAGTATTAATATAAGATGCTACTTCTAGCCAATGTCTATTTCAGTACCTATTAAATAAATCTTCTGCGCCCAGATTGTGACGAATCTTACGACGTAGTTCGACCATCTTTGTTGTGTCAATTGTTTTACATAATATAAATAACGTTGTCAGACAATGTTCTGGTTAACAAAATTTAATATGTCTATCTTATCACACAGCTAATGATTCTGTTGATCAAATTCAGACGTGTACTTACGATGACGTCAAACAGCCTAATGACAAGCACATATTACAGATGCGAAACACATACTGCTGGAGCTGCACTGTCAATGTTTCATTCATACAGTTGTTAGTAAAACGCTGGTTGCATATGACAAAATATGTATCTGTAGAAATAGTAGCACACAATTGTGGTCATATATTCTACAGTGTTACATATATGTGTATCTACGTGCCAAAATGTTCTTTTCATCATTGTACAAGCACAAAAGCACAATAACGTTCGTAAACTTTGAACGACTTTACAGACGCAAGAATCGGGTAACCGTGTTTGTGCAAAAATGGCAATACAAAATATACAATACACCATTTTTGATTTAAAAAAGCAACGTAAGTTTAAAAACAAACAAAACTTATGTTTATATTTGGAATAATATTGCAAGCCATTTTCTTTTTATTTTACTATTGGTTGCTCAGACAATCTCTTGGTCGGGCAGTTCGTCGGTTTTGATTGTATGGCGTTGCCAATACGTGTTCTCGTTTTTCTTTTTCAAATATCCGTAATGGTTTTCGGTTTTCAGATCGTTTATGCATGAAGAGTTTAAATCACAAAATGAATTTCGACAACACGAATCTAATTTAAAAACTTAACAAAAAATCTCATATTACAGATATCTGATTCTGTATCAAGAAAATCATTATGTTCAATACAATTTCATTTTAAACTCACATCTTTCTAGGATTTCAAATATAAAGTTACAGGTTTGTTTTCTTGTGTGCATTCATGGCAATTTCTAACAGTGTGCATGCATAAATGACAGTGAATGCAGTATATAGAACTATTTAGAGAATATATAATGTTATATGTACACATATGATGTATGTGTAATTGTAAGTATTTGCCAAAGTTCAATGTTCGTGCTTGGCGCTAGATTGGATCTATTTACACAATAGTTCTTAGAAATTGAAAGCATAGATTATAAGAACATAAAGCATTGTTACAATTTTAATCTGCTAGATTGAAGTACCAGATATCAATATCAAGAATACTCTAGGGGTCAAACCAAAATTAAATACCTTTTGTAAACATTTCTTTCCATAAACTCGACTTTGTCTTAAATGCAGGCTATGCTTCCTGAGAACATTTTTTCTCAGATAAATTGAATTTTTTTAATGGATTTAACATTCATACTTCTAAATGCTTTGTTAAAGTGTACTTTTGAGATTAATGTTTGAGTCCCAAACATCTTCTTTGGTAAATGTTCTCAATTACTTCATCTAACGATACATCCATTGCAACGTAAGTTCTCAGCAGTTTTATCTAGTTCTCTAGGGGCAATCTCTGTATTTAAGACTTAATTATTGGATTTAAATTTCCAAACCATAGGGTTTGCCTAAAAAGTAATTTTCGGCACATTTAGAACTGCCAAATGAGGTCATGTGGGATCAACAAAAAAGCATTGAATGGATATCACGGCTCTAAAGTTTAAAGAATAATCACAATAAACCAAAATTAAGTGTGCATATACGAGTGAGTTTTAGGAAGGTCAATCAGAAAAGCCATAATGTACATCGTTATATATAATAATTATAAACAATAATCACGTCGGTCGGTATTAACATGGTTGATTAAAATTGTGTAGAGAAACTAGCCTGTCTCTTCTTTTTAAAATATAATTCGTTACAATAATCGTTTTTACCTTGTTAACTGATTTTGTTTAATGTGGTTTCAATAAATCATTGTGGATGTGTGGGTGGGCACTGCGTTTGTTAGATTATAGTGTTTGTTCGTTTTGAAACAGCAGGTGTTTAAATGATGTTTCATTAGAGATTTATGTTGGCCTTCTTTTAATACCAAAATTTTGTAAGTTCAATATGCGCATTAGAAAGAAATGAAATAAAAAGGCCGTGTAATAAGAAATGCAATGTATAAAGCTAAGAGAGCATTATATGAAGGCCTAT
>Ga0224511_10004309_pt1 | contig 10697 bp, 4 predicted proteins | sample SF_May12_sed_USG_2_FD_169988 | JGI IMG/M metagenome (GOLD analysis project Ga0224511, IMG submission 169988) | Sediment microbial communities from San Francisco Bay, California, United States - SF_May12_sed_USGS_8_1 | ecosystem: Environmental > Aquatic > Marine > Sediment | place: USA... | reverse complement strand
GAACTAATTATGTTTTGTATATAACTCATTATAAACGGTTTTAAATGGAAACGTTCGTATCATATTATGTCCTTTTCTAAGAATAGAACTTTGTATAATGTAGATTAAATCGCTGTAAAATGCATTGTCGAAGCAAAATATCTAAATTAGATGCATAGGATTTTTCTTACATTTAGTCACTTTTGTCAATAAGTTTCCAGTTGGTATAAAGCTGGATCGTGGCTGTTGTGTCGTTGCGTGTAACGTGTTTTGCATCTGATCTTATACTATGCAAACTGTACAAAATATGGAAGGACAGATCAAAACGTAAAATAGCGTCCGCACAAGCAGCTTTATTCACTGCTAGTATTGCCAACAGACAGTCTGTTAACTGCGTTTCCTTAAGGCTTATTCATGTAAGGAAGCAAACAGACTAAAACAAACACAAATTATAAAATTTGAATATAAAAGAGTCCCTGAACATGTGTTCATACATATCAACCTATTTACTAATGCTATTTCCCTCGTATATTGTGAAAATTGATGGTTTAAGCTGCACTGTGAAACCAAGGGGGGTGAATAAATCACCGCAGCGGTGGCTCAGTGGTTAGAGCGTTCGCCCCGTGAGCGGGAGGTCGTGGGTTCGATCCCCGGCCGCGTCATACCAAAGACGTTATAAAAATGGTACCAGATGCTTCCTTGCTTGGCGCTAAGCATATAAGGACAGGTCTGGCTTCTCTCTCCTCTCAAACCTCGTTCAAAAAAGAGATGGATACCATCCGGAATGAGCGGTCGAGAGTGATTAATATAAGTTGAAATAACTTGTTTCGCAATCGACCTTAAATAAAATAAGTTTAAATTAATAAATCAGCTTGAAGTGTCTTATGAGAAGATACTTTGATCTTAAACATTTAAAGATTAAATTAAAATTGATCAACGCTTAAGTTTGCATGCATGCATCTTTGATATCGGTTGCATCGTCGTAGTGTGTTGTTGACATTTCGTGCTCTTTACATTTCCATGCTACTGATGTATACATAATTCTCTTTTACGTTTATTCAATGTGTGTTTTCCGAAGGTTCAAAGTAGTAGTAGTTATACATGATGAATGTGTTTGTATAAATTTTCCATGTCACATACTGTATTCAGCAAGTATCTTCTTAAATCAAATTCAAACAAACATAATGCTATTATGTTTCCAGAATTAATACCAATTATTTAGCTCAGACATGGATTACAGTTGCGAAAAAGGAAACATAATATTTCACTAATAAGTTTAAGGTTCATTAAAGTGACTTTTAAATAGAGATTTAGTTATCAGAAATATTGAAGGAAAGTGGCACAGGTCAATTTCATATGTATTTCATTGGCATGTGCCTGTGTCATATAACTTTGCAGATAAGATATGGATGAAGTGACGATCAGTAAATAAAATATGTTTAATAGTTACATTACCGCAGATCTGAACTCGCGTGTCGATTTATATTGTGTAAAATCATGTATACGTAAAGCAATAATGATACACGTGTGTTATGTATTCTGTCTTTTGAATCCAGGTCTGTTAAATTAATGTCAAATATATATTTTTTTGTTTTTACTACTTAAGCTGACACCTCCCTGATAGAGAAATGAAACATCCTTAGTACTAATTAACACGTTCATTGTCGCCAAGAGCAGTTTCTGACTAGATTAAAGACAATTAGAGTTCGTAGTATATAGGATGCAAAACTCGGTTAATTAAGTGAACTGATTGCGATGACATGTTTTACCTAGTACAACTGTCCGTACATACTACGTAGATTCAAATCGCATTACAAACGCTTCAGCGATGTGTACCATTTTACACATAAAATGCTATTACTAACCATATTTAGTGTAAACGTTAGAGTTTTTGTTTTAGCTAAAATAGTACAAATTTCTTATAAATCGATATTTTGTTTACAAATACATGTAGATATTTAATCGACACTCAGTACTACCGTGGTTTGATTGTTTTTCAAATATCAGTGATTTTATTATCGCCAAATGCAAATGTATGAGATGACTGACTCTGTAAAATGCTGTAAAATGTCACCCCGTTCACTACAGCATTATGTAGTTATATTTTACTGGTCTTCAGGGATCATGGATTGTATGTTGTTAACATTTTGAAAAATAGTTCCGGTAATGCGCTAGGGGGTGTCAGTAGTGTGGCATCCTTCATTTCCACTGACGAACAACATCAATAAATGCGAAGCTGCTTTTTTCTAGTGCAGGCTATGCTTCCTGATGGCTTTCCCTTTCATCAGTTTAATTTTCTATAGCTGTGCAGTCATGCCAAAGACACTAGTTTAGTATAACTTCCTGAAACACAATATATTTGTTTCGCATAATTAATTGATACAGTTATAACAAAACAGTAAGAAACATTCAGCATGTACACACATAACACACCCGCATGCTCACTTAGTAAATACCATTGTACTCGATTGGCCTTGGGAAACAAATTAATAAGCAATTGTTATCTATATTTAAATATATTAAGAAATTAAGTTGGGGAATCGCAAGAACACGTTTAAAATAATATTAATAAACGAACCGTTTACATGTTCTAAGCGGTTACAAAAACATACAAATAGTATTTTCAATGATTAAGCGCATTTTAGTGATTTAGCACACCATACAATATTATTAACCTTAAAGCTGATCGCATCGTTAAAACAAAACGACAGTCGTAATAAATTAACCCGGTTAGATTTACTGGTCGTAACTTGTCACAAATAAACACACACAAGGGATACAACAAGTATGTCTTTCAATGCCAGCGGCTTAAGTAAGCACCTTCGAGCAAGTGGACACCTAATTATGTCCACAAATTCTACCGAAAGGGCTGTCAGTTCACATTTAATATGTTACTGGAATGACATATTCAAGCGCTGCCCATTTCGTCGTTAATGCCAGACCCTGTCTATAAATGCACTTTCTAACTATCAAAACAAATTGAAGAGATATTCAAAGCCAAACTGATGAAGACCAAGCGAACAGGGTCAACTTTTAGGACACCAAAACAGAATGACCCACAAAAGGGTCTGGAAAACATTGAAAACAATCACGATATAATAAATGCAGATACATGTACAATGTGTTTGCTATTTTTTTAAGAAAAACATTGAAATTTATGAGCTGTTTGAAACCGTGGTATGAGATGTGCGCTGTAAAAGGTACCGGGACCCGCATCTTGATAAACACTAACAAACTCTAAAGCTTTGGGGCTTTTCTTGTCGTCCGTATCAGTGTCCGCATATCCCAAAATGGTTAAGTGAGTAATTTTATCTGGATGCGGAGGGCATATGGACATTATTTGACAATATAAAGGTTTTGAACTATTGTCTGGATTAATTTAACCACCAAATTGCTGTGACATTCCCATCCAATAATACGGTGCTCTAACACGAGTGTGGATGTTTTTAACATAATGTCATTTAAACTAGCACAGTAATTTATGCGGTAGGTAGCTTTGAGGTAATCCGAAAGTAAGTAGTTCGAACCAGACCAGGGGCGTCAATTAGACAGCTCATGTTAGGCATCAGTCAGTCAACTGCGGATTAAATAAGTGTTTGTACTTAGCCCTGGTAAATCCACGCTGGTAATTGGACAGACCGTCGTGATATAACCTAATCAGTGTTGAAAAAAAATGTTAAATCAATCTTAAAAACAAATGACCATATGCTTATTTATTAATTAAATTTAAGACGGTACTTGCCGGTAAATGAAAAGATAGTGATATTAAAACAGTAGAAAACCATTTGTTTTGATAAGATGTAAACTAACATTGACTGCATTACTTACATGTAAACCACCACTATTGATATTCCGTGCATACATGTACACATTATATAGTATTTATTACGTTAGTACACACACACTTTTAGATCTAAATTAAAATTAAAAATGCTTCTTTTTAACTTTTACGTATTCTATATATAAGTTTAAAACATAATTTGTCATCTTATGTGTTAACGCGTTGCCATGATTATTCTTGCATCATGTGCATTAGTAAGACAAATAGTCTGTCATACAGCTGTACATGTAACACGGTTTAAAACAAAATTTCATAGACACGTCCGTCATTACGAAAGATTATCTGTCAATCAACATTGATTGCGTCGACACCATAAACGGCGTTTATGCGTTGGGATGGTTTCTAAGCATGACGCACACAAATGTCAACATCATAATACAAAACTAGCATTACGTCGTCTCTTGGGTGTTTAAATTGTGTTTCTGGGAAAAACCGTTTATAGATCTGTTACTAATAACCCAATTATTTTTACAACAAATTTGTATCCATAAGGTATTAAAAAGTGCCCTATGTTTTGTCACGTAATTTACTTAACTGTAAGTTCGCCGAATTATCATGTGATGTCTGAGGATTACACTTGTCATGCTCCAAGAGCTTTAGCACTTACAATATGACATTTTTAGTATAACTACCACCCATATTTAAATACTTCAATTTGTCATTATTCATTCAGAAATTGTTTCAAATAGAATTACGTGAGTATCCCATTTAGATGTCTATAATAATAAAGAACATCATGTACATTAAAACAGTTTATTTGATTTGAATAGCACTTATTAAATAAACGGGAGAAACGTTTAAAGAATTGTTTGAATGCAGATATGTAAAGGAAGCTAAGATATTCCGTTTACTTAAAACTCTCAGTTTTTTTAATCACACTGTGTACTGCCTCAGTGAAACAGATATTTTCAAAGAATGTGTGTAATACTCCTACATAATTAGAGACTATTGCATAATGTGTAACTATCTGTAAAACGAAGTCATTAATACTGTTTAGCGATGTTTTCGAATATGCCCCATAACTTTTTAGGAAAGAAGTAAACTTAACACATATTTGTAAGATTTGTATTACATGTTTTGTTTTGTTAATATGTATACATACAGGTACATACATTTTTTCGTTAAGAATTGATCATATACCTTTAAATCTGCCCCATGCATTGAGCACGGAATCCTCTTGTTCACCGTGGTAATGTTCGTCGACTTAATTAATCAGCTTTTCTACATCTACAGCCTTAAAGTGACAAAAATAGTAATTAGTCGCTGCATTAACACCGACAGGATTTTCTGAGAATACTTAAGCAAAACCAATGTAACAGACATGCATTTAGATGAATATCGTGTTTTTATCTTATTTTTTTCCAATAGGATCTCTTTTAGTACAGTGTCTCTTCAGTGAATACCAGCACGAAGGGTAAAATCATCATTGTTTGATATGTGTTTGTATGTGTTTAAGTTTTGTGTGTATGAAATATTTAATAGGCTAGTGTGGCGTTCATGTATAATCACATTACATGTACAAGGCAAGCATGCGTCTTTTCTGGACTCTTTTTAAGGGCATACACATTGAGATGGGTCAAAATATCTCAAATAAATAGTTCCACAATTTTTTAAACTGCGCCAACATTTGCTGAACTCAATTGTTCATGTTATAAGGTTAATCACAAACAGGAAGTACGCTTTATATTGTATATACTAGGTCAGATTGTCAACTGACAATATAATAATTATAATATCCAAAATGCATTGGATTAAAATTGACCATGTACTATTTTTAATGATCATGATTGACGGTTGTGGAACTGTCCATTCTGAATTTGTAAACCCAAGTTTTAATGTTTGACACGTGTGTACACGTTTTAGGACATGGTTCGTTCATGTTACAATGTGTACTTTGCCTATTGCTATCCATATCATTTGATATACATTTCCTTGCTAGCTGTTTTGCGAAGATGATCACATACAATGTATGTTGTAAATGTCTAAATTATATTTCAGTAAGGACGTCCTGCGATATTCGGTTGAGAAATATGACGATGGCTTAACTAAATAACATAGTTACTCAAACAAATTATTTTACATAATCACTTCTATATTAGGTCTTGGTAATTGCCGTATTAAGGTATTTAATTTTATCATATATTAAGTAAAAAGAGTATTAAGGAAACACAGCATAAGGATATGGTTTCTTGATGTCGGTGGATGTATTCGTATTGGATTCACCTTTAAGGATAGCACGGCTTACAATACCAAGCAACACTAGTTTGCATTTAAATTTGTGATGTATATATGTATTAAACTATTCATAACCCTCATATTAGTCAAGACTAAGTAAGGCAGTTGTCTGTTTTCGGTACGTGTAGGAGCTCGCAGTACTGTAGATGGTTTACATTTATTCATTTGTGTTGTTTGTATTAAAGAAAAGCAGGAAGGAATTTGATATTGTTTGGACAAAATGCAACGCAGTAAACACTTCAGAATTGGACGTGCTTATTGGTGTATTCGTTCTATTAGAATACATTTGGAATCAACTTAACAAATGACAAAAACGTGAAAAAGTTATTATGTGTTATATATGAACTTACTAGTTTGCCAACTTGATATTGTGTGCCTTTTGTCTTAAGTAATTGGTTTAATAATCCAAAGGTTAACCTTGCTCTAATTAACACGGTGTAAGTCAATTATTCAGTACAACTGGATAAGCCTTACAAAGTGCCTGGTTGTCTTCAATATCTACATAACTTCTTCCTTTTGTTATATTCAGAAAAAAAGTCTTATTACCGCACCGTTCACAACGAGAAACACAATAAAACACAAAATACAGTTTTCTCATTCGTATATTAAGAAAAGAAAATTAGCAATTAACAATTCTTAACTTCTATATGCACACGGTTTACCATCGTCAACCAAACTTCCCGGATCAGATGTAGTCTTTTGTTATTCCACCAAATAAGAATATCATAATCACCTAAATAAAAAAGATAAGGCCTCACTTTTTAACATACAGACGCCTTTCATCATTCATTACTACTTATGAACAGCTTAAATGAAACCGAAGCTGCTGTTTTCTCGTGCAGGCTATGCTTCCTGAGGGCTTTCCCTTTCATCAGTTTAATTTGTATATGCCCTCATCTCAATAATATAATGGATGCATTAATTTCCTATGTTTTTAATCATTGAAAACGGAACCAGAGATAGATAGGGTGTCACTGTTCATTATCATTACATAAGGTTTTTAAAACAATAATCAATTAATATATCAAACTCAAAGCGAATACGTTCACGTCTAAAACATAACAACGTTTGGTAACAGTAACGTGTTTAATAAAAACTATTCTTTATCACTTATAGTTATTATATCGAACTTTTTTTAAATTCCAAATCAGATTTTGACTTACTAATGAGAATCAATATATGTAATTATTGAACCTTTATTTAAATTACAACATTTTCCATATCGATACAATATTCAGTATGATGAACATGCTCAGTATTCTGTTTATACACTAAGTTGTATAGTGACGTGTTGTCATTGATTCGATGCATTTACCATGTACTAAGTTAATTAAATAAATGAAGATCGCATCAACACTATCTTAAATGTCAATTTGAGCACTAATTAGCCTTAACAGTATCATTAAATGTTTTACTAATATAACACATGCACGGTTGATGGAATACTAGCGTCACAATGTCTTGTTTACAATTTATAAATGGAAAAGGTTATCGCAGAAGCGTAAATTATAATAATATCAGATTTGTTTCAAGGTTGAAGAAAAAGTCTTTTTATTGTTGACACACACCAGAGGGGAATAGTAATCGCAAAAGTTGTTTACCGAACTATTGTTTAACTACTAACAGAAGTAGTATGATGTCAATAACTTGAAACGTTGATGATGCTCAGTAGCATGCTATTAACACTAGCATGTAAATCGAAATTTGAAGCGTAATAACGAAACAAACAGTATCATTAATACTCAAAATGTATTGCCATTTTATTATATTAGTTATAACGAAAATATCACAAAGCCCCGTGATTTAATATTATAAACTATTCCTGATTAACTTGAGATATGTTGAACACTTACACAGTAATGTCTTATTAAGGAGAGTGCCATTGTTTATGATTACTTTTCCAGGTAGTCACAGTATTGTACATGTACTTACGTATAAAAGAAAGTGTCAAATATGTAGATTTAATTTAACACCTGTAAACACCATGATATTGTTAACAGATATTGGGCGTCGAGGTTATGTAAGTGTTGCTGTAATTTAAAAGATGTTGCCAAGTAGCATACTGGAGAAGTAGGATCATATTAAATTGACGTAAACTTTTTCATATGAGCTGTCAGTTTCCAGTGTAAGTGTAAGCGTACATTATTGTTACAGTACACTTACTCCATACATTTAGAACATGTGACTTTAAACACGAATACGGTGACACATCTAAAATATATAAGGCTGTTCTTTTTATGAAACAGCTATCATATTGTTAATATTTTAGGACGTATTTGATAGTTTACGCTTCAATCTGTTAAGAGATATTCGTCAACCTTACAACATATGCAGTATGCAATAATGAAACTATTGTATTGCATTCATTCTGTAAATAACCTTAATAAGAAAATGCGTTTTTTAAAATGCATTAAGCTAAACGTGGGACGAATGTACGATTTTACGAGTAAAACAAATGTAGAAATTTAATCGCACTTTACACTCGCTTGAATATTTGTTGCCATTGGATATAGCTTTAAATAGCTGAGCGAACAAATTTAATTAACTACGTTGTATTGCCGATTTTAGTAGTGCGAACACCATAAGACAATTTATAAAACATGTGTGATTTTCCCTGAAACATAGCCGACATAAGCGAAACCATAATAAAGAGAACTTGCACTTGCCAGGAACTAACAGACTAACATTAATTAACAACAATTTTACATAAAGCAGATAATGGTGTGCATTTCTTTAATGCTATGGTCACAAATCATCTAAGGGCACCGTACGGCGTCCATTTCACCAAAAAGCGTACGATTCTACAGCGCACGGCAGGCGGCAGAAATAATCGTACGATTTTATTATCAATTTGTTAGACATCGTACGGTGCCCGGTGAAGTTTAGGTACTACTTAAAAGTCCACGGCGCCCGTTTGGCGTTTTGTAGGGTCATTGAGGGTAAAATGGCATCGGCCGGGCACCGTACGGTGCCAGGACGGCGCCCGGACGGCGTGTGTACACATAGGACGGGCACCGGACGATTTTTGTTTAAAATTTAAATCTTACGATTCTCACGGCGACCGTCCGGGCACCGTACGGTGCCCGGCCGGGCATCGAACGATGTCTGACAAGCGCCATAAACTTTTAAAAATCTCTAAACAAACCGGACGATGCCCGTCCGGGCACCGGCCGATGTTTAATAAGTCGAACTGCCACCGGTGAGAAGCTGCGTGCTTTTGCAGAAGTACATATTGCATCTACAAAGATATTTCACTTCTGAAAACCACAAACATAAATACAAAACTACATGACTTTGTATATATTTCTTTTGAGAAGCTGAGAATGAAAAACATGCGACCAACACGTGCTGTTGAAATTATTGATGTCTTGAGCAAGTGTGGTTTTTTTCTCCATCACTGTCAGAGACAGCCTAAATCTTTTTTATATTAACAACCTGTTTTTGGAGGAATGATGGCGAATTTTGATATAAATGTATTCATTGTTGCACGTGAAAATTCGTGTAAAATCGGCCAGGCACCGTACGGTGCCCGGCTTATCTCTTACCACGCCGGCGGGCGCCCGTACGATATGTGACCACGCAGGAGAAAAATCTTAGAAATCGCCCGGTGCCCGGGCAATTATCAAATTCGCCGGTGATGTGCAAATCGCTGAAATCGTACGATGTCAGTTTTATTTGTGACCATAGCATAAAAGAAGTGGGGTAAAACTATTTTTAGTCCGTGTTACATGTATGGTGAAGCTAGAATATGGTGAGTAAGCCTGTTATTATTAAATACAATAAAGATAGAACGTTTCCCGAAGTAAGCTAAAGGAGCATATCCTACTTTTTATAACATGCTTTTTATGTTGTTCTTTGAATTGTTAGTTGATGCTTGCTATAAAATTGTATCCTACCAACAAACATACACATTAACGCATCTATATAGAACACGACACGTAACCATAAAATAAACAATAGATAAAAGTAAGCGTATGTTATATGTAATTTTGCACCAACAATGGCATATAAAGGATATATTATATCGGTTATCCTTATCCATGGCTGAGTAAACTGAATACATGTTACAACAAACACATTGCTCGACTATGTACCATCGCGTTTGATCTAAAATGAGTGTATGCCATGGGAAGGTAACCGATTAGATAACCTGTAACTTAAATTGCTTTCAAACGCTTATCATAATGCCTCACATTTGCATTTACAAGTACAACATCCGGTTTCAACACTTTAAATACAGAGAAAACACAGCGGTGCTCTCAGGATTTACAGTGCCTGTAGAATGATGACGGTTTCGTCTGCAAATTCAACACTTGAACATATGCAACCATAAAATCATACATGTGTTCATTGTAAAAACAAGCAAGTCATATTTCGTACATTAATTGTTCTAAAGCTGTTATAAATGTGCTGCATTAAAGGCCTAGTTTACTCCTTCTTTGTTTGACCCCCCTCCCCCAAATTTAGATCTGTGGATTGATAATTATCATATCAGTCGGTGATCTGTGTATTTGTCCACTCTTCTAATAGTCCGGCAGCCAGAGGGGGGTACCTAACTTTGGAGTACGCATAATATGTTTTGGTATCAAAATGTTCGGGAAGGTGTCTTCTCTAAGAATCAGCTGTATGACACCCTGTCATC
>Ga0224511_10004308_pt1 | contig 10697 bp, 4 predicted proteins | sample SF_May12_sed_USG_2_FD_169988 | JGI IMG/M metagenome (GOLD analysis project Ga0224511, IMG submission 169988) | Sediment microbial communities from San Francisco Bay, California, United States - SF_May12_sed_USGS_8_1 | ecosystem: Environmental > Aquatic > Marine > Sediment | place: USA... | reverse complement strand
CAACAATTTAAATTTAGAGTCCGACCAATCAGAACCCCTCGGTCATTTCTTAGGAAAACGACACTCTCCGAAAAAGTCCGTAAACTTCCGAGACCAATCTGAACACATCGGACAGTGGGCTACACCACACCATCTTATCTGCAATAACCGAGATGTATGGGCAATCAACAATTTATTCGGTACATATCGTGAAGACATTTTTGGCGTATTTTGCAATATGTTTCGGTATTATGTTATTATTTCATTCTTTTTGACGATACCATACTACTTGATATTAAAATATTTAAAAAATAGGTAATAAATAGCTGATACAAAGATCAGACATATCCCCTTTAATAATAAAAATCTATGCTAAACCGGTCCTGCTGGTAAGGTGCCTAGCCTCGGACAGAGCCTAAATCTCGAACACCTTTAATGATGCCTATGTTTAGTTCATTAATATTAAAAATTTAAAACCTGTTCCAGCAGGAAACCTTTTTACGCTTGAATTGAAGCTAATATTAGTATATAGTTGTATCGAAGTTATAAATTTCGAATAGGACATTGTCTCACAGAATTTATTGTGTTATTTAATGTATATAGAATGTCATTCAAGCATACATACAAAGGCTACTTTAAACAAAAAGCATTTTTGTGTTATTTTATGTAAAGCACATTATATTCTATCAGTTCATAAATATGTAAAAATTGTTTAAAAGCGCCGAATAAGAATGCAACAAAGCCAAACACCAACCACTGCGGTGTATACCATTTTTGCGTTATGTTCTCAAACAAAGTGTTCTTTATGCACATGTCTTTTCCCATTTGTTTTTAATAATATAACATCCGGGCTGTGCATTTGATCCAACGACTAAAAGCATTTTAGCGTTAGAGGGTGTAAAATGTCTCTTCCAAAATCTACCAGGAAACATGTTAGCAAATTGTTGACGTGTTCTCAATATTTAAGACAAAGAAACGTCTTCTATCCCGGGATAAATAAACAACACAAACCAATAAAGAACGTTTCATGCCAACTATATTAAGACAGTTTTCCCGAACAATACTAAGTAATTTTCGAGACGGGCAATAAACTTGCTAAAACAATGTAATGTAATATGCATGCGAAATCTGTCCCGGTCTTGCAGCGGTACTTAGAACACGATTGTTTTTTTACCAAAATTAAACAGCAATTGGTTGGACTGTTGATGTACTTTAGTGTAACAGATCTTTGAGACTCTATGCAGCAATGCACAGATACTTATTTATGGATTGTAATATGTGTCCGGGTCTGACATTTAGGGTCCATTTGACTATTTAAGCGATATTGAGAATTTGATATCATTTGAAAGGGCTATGTCTGAAGAATACAGTTTTAAACATCAAATGAAAGTATTCCTAGTATTCATGTCAATATCACCATTTCGAAGTTCATGCCTCAAGCATGATCAAATAATTTTGACACGGAAATGCTTTAAATAGTTTTTGTAGGCCAGTGAGACTCCTCTTAAATACTGTATAATTTTATGCGTTATTTTGACGTCATTTTTCTAAATGACGTCAATTCGTCGATTGGACCCAAAATCTCAAACGCTGACACATATATTCACTTGTTTTAAATGTATTTATAATATCTGTTTTCTAACAATACCTCGAGCATATCATTGCTCAACCGTCGATATGATATTGTATTCATCAGTTCCGTGTGTATGTTTTATGCATGATTCGGCACAGCTGTTTAGACTCGCTTTTTACCTAGGGGTAACACTGAGTTGTGGCAAGTGACAAACATTGTAGGTGAAGCTCATTATAAATGTAAACTCGATATTTAAAAAAACTGGCGCTGCGATTGGATCAAATCGACTTGGTACACTGGTACGTGTAGTCTTAAAAAGGGTATATGGAACAAATAATAAAACGGTTATATTAAAAAGTATCGCGGTCTCAGTAGTCATGTCGAACGTCTTTATAGTAAAGATGCACACAACAGTTTTTTTTAAAGGCAGATAGTATTCTATTTCTATCCGTATTACATTTTTGACATATTTAATAAAGGCTATATTTTTGTTGGTGGTTGGTGTTTATTCATTAGGAGACCACTATTTGTTTGCAAGGTACGAGTCTAATCGAGTGAAGATGAATCACGTGATGTCTGCTAAGTTTACAGGCCTTTGAATACACTATAGAAAGTCGTTTTAAAAGCGATAGCTGACAACGTAGTGCAGTGGTGAAGCATTTGGACCTGAACATTTCTGATTCTGCCTTGCACGGAATCGAGGCCGTTCGAGGGAATATGTTTTTTACCTTGTTTTTTTTATTTACTTTTTTCCCTTACTCAAATTTAGCGCCGACTTGTTTTTCAAAATAGTTATTGTTATTAAGTTGTCATTGAAAAATAGCGTGGTACCCAATTGATTAAACTGACAAAATGGAAAGTCCTCACACCCGACAATGTCGGTAAAAAGTAGAAACACTTGCATTTGTACACGGACACAACATATTTTCTGAACGTGCATATAATAATTATCAATAATTTTCTCTTCGGTATTTTGCCATTTATCTGAGAGGTGAAGTTCTAAGAAAGCAAAAACAACATGGAGAAAATAGCAACGTCAGTGTTAATGATGTTTACATTTTATTGAAAACTAATATTAAGATATGTAAAGGCATTAAAAACCGAACGTATATTTAGTATATGCATTTTGTAACGCTACAGAAATTTACATTTTTTAACATAAATACTATTTATACAAGAAGCATGTTCAGGGTTCTTAATGCAGTAACTGTTTTTTTACTCAATCTGTAACAAAGAGATTGGTCCCCTTTTAGTAAGCATTATTAAGGGGGCATTGAGTTTACACCGTACGTAGTACGCAATGGTTTGGTACGCAGTACGCAAAAGCCCGGTTATATGGTACACATGTATCATTTTTTACTTTTAAAAAGGACAATTTTATCACATACGTTTATATACATGTACCAAAAGCATTTTGACATTTCATCGTTCGAAAGACTAAATATAGATTGTTGTTATAGAAAATTGAAACCTTCAAGCAAACACAAACTAATTGCAAGAATAAGTGTGCCTGTGCATGCTACAAACTGTATTTTTATCATCTTTAAGTAAATGAAAACGCCGAAAATGTTGTTTTTGTAGTTATACTGTACGTAGTACGCAATGCCAAGAAAAGGTCGTACGCCTTACGCAGGCATACAACAAAGGAGTACGCGGTACGCAAAGGGGGGAGGGTTTTCAACCGCATATAAACGCATACTTTATACATGTATAAAGCTTTTAAAAATATTCTCTATTTAAATGTATGCAAAGGTGCACTTAAATCTTTATATATTCTGCAATATGTAAAAGAGCTGTTTCCTGTCTCGCATAAATTCATCCGTGCACCTAGTTACCGGGAATATATATTTCTGTCAGACGATTTATAGCATGTCTTTAATTGACACGTTGGTGGCAGCTAAATGAGTTAGATAAGCATTATACGCCCGGAGTTAAACGCGTATGTCACGTAAATTCTCATTTGGGGAAAATTAAGTGAATAAAGTTGTACAGTATAACGTTATAATATTATTATATCTTAAAAAGTATATATCAAGGTACAATACGGCGCTGGGCATTTTTCATTCTATAAAGTGTAATGCATGCAGTCTTAAAGCTGCTCCCTGCGTTGGTTTTAGCTACACTTACTATTTGTTATGTTTTAATAATTAGATGAACTGTTTATATTAATTATTTTAACAGTTAAACGTATTTTACATTATTTTGTCAAGGTTAAGTCGCACGCAGTGATTTTAAAACAAAATAATTTGTAATGGAATAGTGCAAAAAATACGACAAAGTACACTGAAACGCGTTCATGTCAACATAAAATTGCGTTCAGTTCATAAACTTAATAGTTTCACACTTTTTCCTCGCAGAAAACACTTCGTGTTCATTTACGAGTAAAAACAATACGAAAATAATAATTAAAAAGAAAACCATATCTCAGATATGTTTCCTTTCCCTGACAGAGGTCTATGCCCAGTTCAAATAATAACTCCTTCTCTTTCTGTACTTTTCTTTTGTTCGTGTGATAAGGTTTATCACAAACACAAAGTTCGCTTTCTTTTCTATTTACTAGGTCAGATTGTCACCTGACAATCATAACCTAATGGATAATAATGGACCATGAACTGTTGTTAATGGTCATCGTCAATGTGATACAATTTTAAAGAAGTTTCGGTAGCGACGAAACTAATTAGCAAGATTAAACAACGAATTATATGTATTAATAAACGAACAATTGTAGTCATCAGTTCTAAAAATAAAGATCCTTAGAATACTAGGATAATCGCCATGATTTTAGTTTTTCGTAAAGCCCCTGTCACACCAAACGGCGTTGCCACAGCGTTTGTACAGCGTTCTAAAGCCATGTCAGCGCGCTGTGGGATCGCCGCGAAATACGGTTAAAATATCAAGTTTGCCAGTTATAGCGTGTACACAACGTCCTCACAGCGTCCCTACAGCGTCCACACGACGTTCCCACAGCGTCTTTACAGCGTCTATAACGTTTTTACAGCGCGCAAGCAGTTGCTGCAGCGTGTTCACGGCGCGCACACGGCGCGCAAACAACGTTCTCACCGCGCGCACACAGCGTCCTCAAGGCGATTATAGCATTAAGGATTTTTTACTTTTTTATTTTATTTTGAGTAACCCTATTTTGCAATCATAGTGATTTTATTTTACTTTTCGAAGCAATCCGTCATAGGATTTAACAGTTGTTAAAATATTAAAGTCACGCAGGACTTGCAACATATGTAGTAACACACATATACTAAGTAGTGCACATTGAATAGCTTTTATAATGATGGGTTTTAGTGGAGGTTTAATTAAGTTAAACAACTTATTATTGAAATAAAAGACAAACTATGGTCAAGCTCTAAGTTTTGTTAGTTTAAATGAAACTCAAACAATTTGCATTTATTATAATAAATTCTTTATATATTTAAATACATTGTATGACTATTTGTTTTATTATCAATATGCATTGCAAACGCCTACTCCAAATGCAGAATTTACACGGCGTCTTTACAGCGTGCACGCGACGCGCTCACAACGCGCCTACGGCGCTCTAGAAGACCTCACAGCGTTGCCACAGCGTGCTGTCTAACACGCTGTGGAAACACCAAGCCGCGGCGTTTGTTTTGAGCATGCTCAAAATAAACGCTGCCGTTCTAGGCGATTGCACAGCGTGTGCACAGCGTTTGCACGGCGTTGCTGGCGTTTGCAAAGCGCGCACCTCGGCGTTCTGCAATTTTTTTAAACGCTGTGGGAACGCCGTAAGGACGCCACTCTGGTGTGACAGGGGATTAAGCTCGCAGGATAGAGATTTATTTCTGCATAAAACAAGACTAGAGTTATATTTAACCCTAATATAGTATTATCTAAAGGTAAAAAAGGTCTCAATATAAAAGTTTATATACTTTCTCTGATAATTATTAAACCTTTCGCAAAAACTTAAATCTTTTTAACCGTTATGACTAATAAAGTAATGGAAATGATATTGTTTTGCGTCATAAATGTATATCGGCAATTTATGTTCCTTTTAAGGGTTAAAGGGTTAATTAATGTAAAATAAAATATAATGTTATAAACGATGTAAAGAGTCACGCGATACCGATATTAACCACTTAAATTTTATAACGCGATCCTCATAAACGAAGCGTTTTGATATACATTAAAATTTACTAATGTACCAACACAATTACTAGCAGCTTCGTTATAGAAACAAACGGAGTGTATGTTTTACAAAACTAACCACTGGCTTAGATGATATATTAAACGTAAAGTCTTAATAACAATGAAACTTGTTATGATATTGTTTTCTAATCATAACAAAGGTGTAGTTTGTTTCTGTTTAAAAAAGTGAAGATAGACATGAAATCACACAATACATATTTTATTTCATTTCAGGAACAGAGTTGCAATGACATAACATTTGTGCAAAAGCTAAAATTCTTTCTGAGCATATAAAAAATTATACGTAAGCTAAATGTTGACATATTTAATGTTGATAGTTTGATCTCTCACAATTGTCGTAAATTCAGTGGCTTTTCTTATACAAAACGGATTGTCCAAATCTAAAATTTAATCAGACATTTCATAAATGTCCTTTCAATAATCTTTTCCTCCCAGAAAACTAAAGTTCATTAAATCATTTAAGAAATTATAAATAAAAAGGAAAATGAAAAAAACGAAAAATCCGAAAAACACAATAAAAGTTTTTTCTAACTTTCTGTTGCGTCTTGGTGATATACGTGTTTTTTGTTTTGTTCTGTGTGTTGGTTTTTGTATGGGCCATTTTGTCATGGTGCTCTTAAACTTGACATATCTACATTGTTTACAACATTCTTTTTTTGAACATCTCTTCAATTTATATTAAGAAAACTTAAACTGATCAAAGGGAAAAGTCCCATTTTATTTATTTATTAAATTTTATAAATGGACAAGGAACTTCTGAATTTCGCATGATTTTTAGAGTAGTATTGTTGTAGTGTATGTCCGTTCTAGTTGCATTTTCCGGGGTACTGATTTTTTTTTCACCAGAGATTTTAACATTTCGTCTAAATAGTCTCTTATCATAATCAAGTCCTAAAAACAACTATGCTTACCTTTGGTATGAAAATAAACCTTACAGTAATAAACATATATTACATCAAGTACATTTTTATGTATTATTTATTAAGCACTGCGTGATAGCAGTGTTTGTAATTTCCGAGGCTTTCCTGCCCAATGGGAAAACCAGTTGTGGTAATTGGTTAACAATTATTACGCTTGTAGTTTTCTTTTTATAGTTGCAAGTTACCGGTGTTATGTGGATGTTAACCCGAGCAATAAGTAAACTATTATACGAATAAGTAACGACAGTATTGCAATGTTGGTATGTTTTCTTTTTCAAATATAAAACTTAATTTGCCGTTGATATACTTTCTGCATATAACTTACTTGGTAGATCGCATACGTACTGCATACGTAGTATCAAGGGTCGAACGGAATTGGATGATCCATGCTGCATCATGATTGCAACATTACAACAATCTCTGATATTTAAATGTCTTTCCGAGCCGAAGGGTGTGAGAAAGATGGCAAGTCTGCATGCCATATGACAACGTAACACACTATAGCTTTTTTAGATTGTATCAAGCACAGTGAAATAACATAACAACCAAACATTCATAATACTCGTACAAACTACATTTGATCATATACGCACTCATTAGCGTTTGTTTAAATTAAACCGTAAGATTCAGAAATGGTTTTCGATTCAGTAAGCATCTTACACCAATGCCACACATGAGTGTGCACAGATTCACAAAAACAAAACACCGTGCAGTTTGAAATAGAAGTTGACGGCTGCTTTGTTGAAGGTCAGAAGTCAGAGTCAGTGGGTCTAATTTCAAGGTCACAGCGGTCGAAAATGTGTTATTCTTTTCTGTTTGTTATTTTACAAACCGTTTGTCATCAATACTTTATATACAATTGCTTTGTGGTCAGTGCGTCAAAGGTCAACGTCACAGGAGGAATGATAACAAACGCATGTGTGCTCAATACCTTACGAACTATTTTTCTGGCAGATAACTTAATAATGGTTCTTGTTACAGCCTCTAAACTTTATAGGTAGATAGATGGCAATCTGGCAATGTCAGGGTGCAAGAACCATAACTCTGATTTTAGTAGTTTCAGAGCTGTTATGTCTCCCAATATTTTATGAAGCATAACTCAGTTATAATTGCAGTTATATACTTCAAACTTTCAAGTGTTGTTGCCACCTTTTATTGTGTCCCGATGGACAGACAAATGTTATTTAACAAAGGCATCTTCTAGTTGTGCTTGTTGTTTGTCTCATTGTTGTGGCAATAGTGCATACGACTATTGCGAGCCATGAATGTGTCGCATAATAGTAATTCTCAATATATTAAGTTAACGAGTCTAGTTCATTGATCCTCTGTTCAATTAATTGACATGATCGGTTCTCACATATTGCGTTGCGTTAAACTGTTTTATTATCAAACGTCTTAACATTAAATTTAGTAGTGCGATGCGTCACAACGTACGTGTTTTGTTCCATGCGCATTTGGAATTTATGCAAGGTTTTATTTAATTACGTTTATTAGCACATGAAATTTCAATCCGGTTATTTTGTAATTGCTGCTAATTAGGCTGATATGTCCCTGGGGTGTGTGCTATTGCTCAACGTTAAATATTATCTTTAATTGAGATTTAAAAATACATCAAAGCGTTCATTGTCATCGAATTGCACTCTTGTGCTTTCGTTATAGTTATAAGGTGTGACAAACCCCGTTTTAACTTCAAAATAGTGAATTCAAAGTAAAGTGAAAGAAAGGGGGTTGCAGAAAAAGATGTTGGGGGTAAATTTGCCCCCGTAAACTCAATTGTCAGCTTTGTATCAGAAATACCTACCGTGCTAAAATGGTGATGTGTTGTTGCTTTAATACCCCCGTTACACTTATACTCGTCCTCAATACGACCTAAAAGTTCGAACCGAACGGGCTTGAACGGTGTAAAAACGGAGTGGTCGTAGTAGCAGCCTATTGAGATCTGTTAACGTGTTATTCGACGAGTTAGGACGAGTTTGGTCGAGATGGCCTCAAAAGTTTTGAACCGACTCAAAAAAATTGAAAAGCCATCCCGTCCTGAAATAAGACGTAGTGCCATCGTACCGAAAACGAGATAGTCGTATTGCGAACGTAACTGCCGTACTGTGATCGTACTAAGGACGTTTTGGGACGTAGTGCGATCGAGTTGCTGATAGAAGTACGATCTCGTAACGACCGTGTCCGTTTCTAACTCGTTCAACTCGTCCGAAGACCGACCTTACTCGATCGCATGACGTCCTTAGTGCGTCCTTACTCAGTGTTATTCTGATAAAATCAAAACAAATAGTTCCTAACATGTTTCTACACAGTCCTAAGCGTTTGCAGTACGTCCTCGGTACGCTCTATCGGTGTTCAGTACGAGTTGTTGCGTTTGTATCCAGTCCTTTCAACGACAATTCCGTTTGCAGTACGATCGAATCAGGAGGGTATAAATACGGACAGTCCTCTCATAGAATCATATAATAGTAACCCGCATCTTCTTTGGTCAATCAGTTTTCTTTAGGGTCATAAATATTTACCGCCCGATGCTGATATAATAGGTGAATGCAGAACAACTAGTACCATGGATAACTGGGACCATGCCATTTTTGACATAGGTTGACAACTGGGACCATCTAGTTTTGCCAGAGTGGTCAACTGGGACCATGCTATTTTTGACATGGGTTGACAACTGAGACCATCTAGTTTTGCCAGAGTGGTCAACTGGGACCATGCTATTTTTGACATGGGTTGACAACTGGGACCATCTGGAAATATACATGTACTAGGCTTTAAAATAATAACATTATGTGGTCAGACTTGTTATTTGCTTGTAAGATACATTCACATGCATGATAATGTTGTGTATTATAATTGATGCTATATTTTTGAAATATGCTAAACTACTGTTATGAACTATAATGTTGAAGTTTGATTTTATTTGTTTGAGTCAAAATTTATCCGCTTTAAAAAAATCCAACAAAAGATTCCATAGCAAAAACACCCGACTTAACTGTAGTCATCTGTATAAGCCTTAAAGATCAAAGAAGTAATTATACCAGTTTGTGTTAATTGATAGTGAGGTTGTCCACCTACATGTATCAATGGGACTCAATTAATAATTATAACAGTTTTGCATATAGTGATACTTGATTCGATTGTGACCCAATAATTTTAAACCGTGTAAAAATCGGCTATCTGAAGTGAATATGGCGCAAACGCGTTATGTATACAGGTACGGTAGGCTAGGAAAGTCTGACTGGGACGTAACGAGGGCAATATTACGTGACTAGGGCTGGGACGATACAGCCAGTATTGGTACAGTATCGATACAGACATCAACCGATACGTATCGATACGGCCATCATGCTGTACCGATACAATTGATGGTGACAGCTGCAAAAAACAACGACTATTCCGGACTCAAAACTATTCTTTTCACACTTGATTTTCATACAATTAACAAAAGACTTAAACATATTGAGTTTGATCTTAATTATGTTGAACTTATAATTTTTGGGAATAAACGATCATTATGTTTTAGAACTACCATTTGTAGGATTCACTGTATAGATCAGTTCAAAACATTCACTTTGTTGTTGAAATACAAATTTATTGATTTTGAAACCTTAAGTCATATACATGTGTATCGTATCGAATACGTATCGTATCGGCAAGGTCTGTATCGAATACGTATCGATACGGCTGATGACCGTATCGTCCCAGCCCTATACGTGACCGTGTTGCAAACGAAATGGCGGCACCCATGCATTGCTGAAACCGCTATTTTGGCGTTTTAGTCGCTCATACCTTAGTTATTATTGAAATAAAACCGTTTTTGTTTCGCAAATCACTTTAAACTAGCCATAAGCAACATATTTAACCTTCATCAATTGTTTGCCTTGCTGTGCCCTTTAATGGTCAGGTTTATGGAATTATCAATAGCCCTTCGAAGGCGGTAACGCACAAAATCAGTCCATGGGGGTAATGTTTGATTCGTCTTGTTTTTGTGTGTTTCCTGTCGTAAATCGACAACCAGCAAGTTAAAAATTTCCTTCATAGGGTTTGAA
>Ga0224511_10004307_pt1 | contig 10697 bp, 6 predicted proteins | sample SF_May12_sed_USG_2_FD_169988 | JGI IMG/M metagenome (GOLD analysis project Ga0224511, IMG submission 169988) | Sediment microbial communities from San Francisco Bay, California, United States - SF_May12_sed_USGS_8_1 | ecosystem: Environmental > Aquatic > Marine > Sediment | place: USA... | reverse complement strand
ATTAACATTTGATGTGTAGGCGACTTTGATAAACTATAAGGGCTGATAATGTCAGGTGATATATTAACTGTAAAAACAGTAAAACGGGTACGGTCGGTAAGAGGCAGTGCCTTAGTTCATATTATTTCTTACTTGTAACTAGTTTTTTTTCTGTAAATGTCCTTATATGTATAGTATAAGGTTAATTTAATGGTTTCAAAACAGGCCCTTACTTGACCCATAAAATATAAACCGTTGCATTTTGTTAAAAACACTCATTTTCTATATCATATAGCGATAGATACCCAGCGAAGAGTTTTGTCAAATACATGCGCCGACTGAACCATCTGTGTATTCAGTTCTTCTAACAGCCTAGAAATGAGCCAATAGAATAAAAATTGATGTGATGTTCAAATAAAGAAGGTTGTAAACAATGTAGATATGTCAAGGTTTAGGGCACCATGACAAAATGGCCCGTACAAAAACTAACACACAGAACGACACAAAAAACGTACAACACCATGACGCAACAGACATTTAGAAAAAACTATATTTTTGTGTTTTTGGGATCTTATTCAGAAGGCAACAATGTGTCTCTAGGGCATTACAAGATCGGATCTATGATGCAGTCCCTACGTGAGGCTGCAGGTTTATCCAACAAATATATCAATCACGTATTGCCTGCAACAACTGTTCATGTATTAGACAGTGCTCGGATACCTAGTAGACACATAATGACACATAATGTCACTGGACACAAGTCCGAATCCTCGCTAATGACGTACTCTGGGCAGACCGATATTTCTACAACGAAAATAATGTCTAGGACATTAGGTGAGAGTACAACTTCTTTGAAAAGCTGCTCATCAATCTGTGCACCAAGAACATCAAGTGACAGAACAAGTTCACTGAACAACTGTCTCATGACCTGTACAACGAACAATGTTCCTCCTTTAACTCTATCGTCATCACAAGAATTGGCGATTATCCAGGACATTCAGCAGGATGATACATTCGATGATGTACTTTATGACATGTTCATGCATATTACCATTCCAAATAATGGCATGCCGGTCTTTCGACCATTTCCAAGTAGTGTCCAGCCCCTGGCACTCCCTGTGTTCAATAACTGTTCAGATATCACCATTAACTACTATGTTAACCAGAATAACTGAAGACTTTACATTTCGTCGTTTGTGAAGACATGCACAGGCGTTTTCTATGTGATTTTGTATAGGCATACAGACACTGGACAATTAAAAATTGAAAATATGATTGTATTCATACACAATACAATGCAGAGTTGAAAATTATGTGTTAAAATGTGTTTGTGTTCTAGATCTGTATTGTTATCTAGTTAGTCTCAATTTTGGAAATATACTACATACAAAATTTTTTTCTGTTGTGTTTAGGTCAATATTATCAAACGTTCAGAATGCTTTTAATTCATAGGGTATATGATATAACAAGTAAATACTAATGTTGAGGTCGATATGTAGTTTATTTGTATAATAAAAGATTGTGTTTAAAATATGTGAAGCGCAAACTGTGCTTTGTGTGTGTATATTTCGAATTATTATGTTATAAACAGTTAAATAGCTTGACCTCACTTGATACTTGTGTAGGTGGTAACGCACCAGACGGAGTTGCCAATGGTCCCGTATTCGAATCCCGGCTCAACCAGGATGTTTATAATTGATTTTACTTAATTGTTTTGCGTTTTTACCTTTTGGTCATAAACAGTTTTGTCTTGAAATTGTGCAACTCCTTTTGCGATGTTATTATATTTACTATACTGCAATAAGTTTGACCAATTATAAGGGTATAAAAAAGACATAGTTTCGTTAAAAGCATTATTATGTTCATGAAAAAAAAACATCAAACCGATAAAACTACAGGTTATGCAAATAGCAATGTGTGTTATTGAATGCTTCAGACACACAATACATATTTAACTAGAACACTTGCAAGGATGACACGTTAAGTTTATGTTATTAAATGCATGCATAAGCATTATTAAAATTTTAATAAAAATATATTAATTTACCACTTCACATTTTCGTCGAATTTGCAATCTATTCAAACTGGAAAAATGCAATTTCTGTTAAGTTTGCAATCACATCTGTATTAAATAAGAGCAACAGTGTAATGAAATGTCCTGAAGGTTTGCATTTGCTTTGGATGAGGATTATTTCCACACATGTCTGTATTCTGACGATCAAAGTGTGTTTACCTTTGGCTCATTTTACCAAAATGGTCGGGTTTCAAGAAGAAAGCTTAATGGCATAGACCAATGGAATCAAAAAGGTGTTATGTTGTGATGTATAGTGTAGACAAGCAACAGAAGCACCAACTGTTATATCGCATGTTGTTATCATTGGCGCAGCGGAAAGCGTTATGAGAAATACAAAAATATAATAAGTTATTTTTAGATGTATTAGATCAGTTAGAGTATTGGATTACGATATTGTTATGATACACCCAGTACTAATGTGATCAAAAGAGATCAACCAGATGTTTTATCATAACAACATCCGATGTATGTTTGGATCATTCAAAATTGACATACACTTATCATGTTGAGTGGGGCAAAGTCTTAATAGTATTTATATATTAACATGGTTAATCCTGCATGAAAAGGTGGTATTTTGTATTTGCCGCTTAGGATCTAATAATTTATAATACATAAGACTTTTTGATGTGTCTGATATTTTGAGACGCCTGTTTATAAAGCGGTCATTCGAGTTTTCCAATTTTCAATCTTAATCTTATAATATAACTCGTTTTAAAATATAAAACAAAACTAAACATCGGACGACAGTTTCAGTTATTATTTTGTATGAAATGTACCTTAAAAATGGATTTTATTAACAACGCTTCTAGAAATCTATAACCATTTTCAATGTCGTCAATGTGGATGTAGTTACTTGTGTATGTTCAAATATTGGCTTTGTTGAATGTGTTATAATTGTTAAACGGCACACAGTAGCGGTCTTCCGTTTCTCTTGCTGTTTGTCCTTGCGTCCGCAAGACCAATACATTTTTAGCACGTTGGTTATCAAATTCAAAACAATGTCTGATAGACCAAGCTTATGTCGTAAACATTGACTTTGGAGTAAATATGGCAAGTTCTGGACACTACAGTAATTGTGAATAACTCTTCATTGGCAGACACCGTTTCATGTAGAAATGTTGGGCATTTCAGTCCCTTATTTCTGTATCGAATGTTTAGTTTAATGTAATGTACAATACATTAACTCAATGGATTAGTAATGAATATTAAAAGTTGTAAATACGATTTCGAATAGTTTTAAAACAAATATCTATACCAGTGCTACACTTTAATAAAATAATTTTAATGTAGATAATATACTATTAAATAACGCCGTATTACCAACATAACACATGCCCACATTCGGTATTAAGGAAATGCACAACATGTTAATGGAAAATATAAAAATGTAGTTTGGGAAGCTTCGTTTGTGCACATATTACCATAACCCTAGTTTTGAATGTGGCAAATAAACACGTGCAACCAAATCTTCCTTACTATCAATACGCATGGACACATTATTACCGAATGTTTCTAGGTAACACATAGTGTACTGGCAACTGGGTTAGCTGGATTTATTCATTAACTTTGACCGAGTAAAATTTATTTTAAATAGAAAAAACGTGTTTTCCTAACATCATTCAATAACGCGTAAATTAAAACATATGTGTCTGAAAAATTGTTTTTGACAATAATGAAATAATGTTTAAATAACTTATGTCAAAATAATTTATATATCATCAGGTAAAGTTTCGGGAACTGGGTGGGCTGACCGATGCTTGTTATTACAAATCAGCATCATAATACCCGTTCATAATCATAGCGTTTGCAAATAAAATGTATAAACTCGGACAAGCAGGACATGTGGTTTATATTTATTTTGGTCCCTGTACAGTAATATCTTAATATTAATACTGCTTTTACCTAAGCAACAGTAAATACATGTACAAGGATTGTACATAAAATGTCCTGATTTAAATGGTTCATCGGCAGTTAACCCCACAGGACAAAAACAGTTGTCACTTTTTAAGGTAAGTGTGTGCATTTGTTACCGGTAGCGCTAAGCCGTTAAGATAACGTACACCAGTGCGTGTAGTATCACTAACCGCCATGGAATGGCATAATAAGCCTCATACGACGTGGTTAAGTTTCTCAAACAAATAAACAAAGAAACTGAAACGGAACAAAATGCTGTCCACATAATTATATTATAAGCTTTGGAGAGATAACACGTGTCCTCTCTTAGTTTTATAAGTGGTAATCCCATGAGCTTTGATAAAACCAACGACCCTGAATTAAGACTAACATTAAATGATCAAACCAAACAAATGCAAACTCTTTAACCGTTTGATTTAGAGACAATGTCCTTATAGTTATACAGAGATATTGTATAAAAATGTTTGTTTATGCAAAACTGTGCAATTGCATTAAGAAACACGATCCGAAAACCATAAACTATGCTTAAACACATTGAACGACAAAGACATGAAGGTCAATGAAACTCCACATTTAGATGAACATAATCTTTATTTATTATCCAATATGGAAACGCTGGTGATTTAATGTTAATTCAGATATTCTGATATGCTAGGGTACAAAATCTGCAGCATTTACGAAACCTTGCTTTATTTACACAAATGTTTTGAAACTATCATATTTATGTTTAAAATTGCAAGATTTTCGAAATTATGTATAGAGTCCATTGATGCAATGATGGTATAACGTCGATAATCATTATACTACATGTATTCAAGTATTTTAAAAGCAAAATTCATACATGTCTTCACATTTATGGTTTATACTCATCTTACCACACATGAACGGTACACTGAGATGATACAAAAATACAACATTTGTTGGTTTCAAAGAAGTACATTGTACGTAGTTCTAGTCAATCAAACTTACAAAAAGTGGAAAAAATCAGGGATATTGTACGGTAACTGTGTATGCACAACTGGGCAATGGACTGTTCCGCAACTGTCAATCATGATCATTTATAAATGTACATGGTCAATTTTAATCCATTGGATAAGATTTTAATTGTCAGGTGACAATCTGACCTACTTAATACAAAAGATAACGTATATTCTCTTGTGATCAACTTTTACGAGAACAAAGGAAAACTACAGAAATGGGAGGAGATTGAATTTTTGCGAAACTATGCGTTGCAGATAGGCACGTGACCCATAAAATGCCATGGACGATCATAATATTTGTATTCATCATTGAAACTTCTTTTGTTTGGATAAATATTGCGGCGAGTGCGATATTTGCAGCGTTCCCAGAAGTTAATTTTACGATGTTTTATTCATTCATTTTAGTCATCGACTGGTTTTTCATTTAGTATGGAACTTAAGGTGTACGTCATGCACACACATTATTTACTTTTAAATTATATATAGGAGACAAAAATTACTATTGTGTACCTGTATATCATAATGCTACTAAAACATTCAGTAATGACAGAATAATTGGCTAATAAAGCAAAAATACATTTATTCAACATTGGTAACTGTGGAAAACGTTTGTGTATTACATACTTAAAGTAAAATGGAACTTTTAACAGTTAATAATACTTCCTGAATATTGCAAAACATATCTAGCTTTTATAAAAGTAAAAGGTACAGATGCAAACTCATGCTCAGAATATTTTAGGTCAATAATGGTATAAGGACTTGTATAGTCTGGCAAGAGTATTTGGGACCGATGCATTACGCAGGGACGGGAGAATCGATATTCATGCTGATTTGACCCAGGTTGAAAATTAGATATTGGATCAGGTTAGATTTAAATCATATTTATTTAACGTTTAGATAATAGAATAATTACTATAGTAAGGTATTTCAAAAGCATAAGTATATATCTCATATTAATGCTGAAAAGTTACTTTTTAATCATCTCTGGTAATTGCTCTGTTAACTTTTCAATGAAAATAGTCAGCTGTAATCAGGATATTCGTACTCTTGTTGACACATGTTTGTTCTTCCCTAACCGTTAAAAGTACTGTACAACTTGAAGAAGACTACCATTAACGATATAGCATCATGTACAATTAAAACATTTTTTATTAAATTATAAACCTATCATGAGTCATTGATATTACACGTGTATTTGAAGCGTTCACACTGGTATATAAAGGCTGTATTTATCATTAATTGCATAAAGCGTTATAAACTATTGTGTTTCTAGTTCATAGAGCATGTACGACATAATTCGAAATTGTATAGGAAACAGAAAAAACAATTACTGCAGGTATTTTAATATATAAGGCAACATGAATGCACACATAATTGCATTTGAGTATTGGAATTCCAGAAAGCAGCATTTGATTAACAATTTGGAAATTACTTATTATGTTCGAGTGCAAACACACCGTTGCACTAACTTATGTGATGAAGAACAAAGGTGTGTACTGGTTTTAAAATTATGTATAAAAAAACTGATGAAAGGGAAAGTCCTCAGGAAGCATAGCCTGCACGAGAAAACAGCAGCCTCGGTTTTATTGAAGCTGTTCATCAGTGGTAATGAATGATGCCACACCACTGACGCCCCCTAGCGCATGAGCAGAACTCCATTTTCAAATGTAAACAACATACATGTACACTCCATGATTCCTGAGGACCAGAAAAATATGACTACACAAAACTAATAACGTTTTTTTGTGCTATATGTACTTCTTAACATTTTTGCGAGATGTAGTTTTAGAGAGAATTAAATCAAATAATCGCTAACGTAGCTGTATGTCCTTGACTAAACCACAAGATAATGATAAAGTGATGGGGTAATGAATCAGACACACATACCTACACTTTGAAGCAATAGCTGTGGCGGAGGTGGGTTTGAAACTGACTGAAATAACTTTTTAAAACAGAGCGGTTTGCACCTTTACTGAGTATGCAGTCATTTGTCGCACATCATTCCCCTTATTTATAGACGTTCGATGTCTATAGAATTTCAGTCGTTCCGGACAAAACCTTCTGTTAAAATTGGGTAAAGTTGTAGACGTGGCTTTGATGATCGGTATTCGTGTATGCAAAGTGAAGACAATAATAATGAAATACATAAAATTTTATGTGAATATAAATGTGCTCTGGGGCAGGTCCATGTTTTACTTTCGATTGCCGTGTAAACAACGGTTTCCGTTAATATTTACGGGATTAGATGTAGTCAAATAATGTGTTATCCAGTATAATTCTTAAGAACATTTGATCGATGATCTATAAAAAGATAGAACAAATTAACAAGTATCACTATAAATACTTTCGGTTGCAACCTAATGATAGAACTCGTTTCTTATGTCTTACTCATGTTTTTGCTTTTTAAGTGTTGTTAACAATAGAGGTGTTTTCGCACTGTTTTCGCACTATAATTAAATCAGAATAGTTGCCCTTTCGCATTATAATCAACTTGTGGGTTCACATTAAGCATCTTTCTTTAAGTCAAAACATATCCATGATTTATCCGGTTTCCGTGCAAAATCAATCACTTAGACGATATGTGGTCAGTTTCAATGCTATTACTGCATACAACTTGCCTCGACCATTTCATCGGTACAAAACCAGTTGTAACTATTAAACCACATCGCGTCTTTAAAAGTTAAGGATACGAAATTGGAAGTTTTATTTTATTAATCAGTTTTAACGCTTAGTACAATAGTACGAGGTAATGGTTTGTTAAACATGTGTGTGTGTATTTTGTGTCATTAATGAGTGTGGATTGACGTGCATTATGTAGTAAACAGCTTCATCTGTGGCTAAACAGAACTCTTATCATTTTACGATACGATACTCAACAAACCTAAACAGATAAACACATGTATCGCCTGTTGCTAAGTTGCTGAAACAGGATTGATTTTGGCATTCTTGGTTTCGCTTTTTTTTAATTGTATGTGATATTTTACGATGACTGCGTGGTGCACTTTTTACGGCGTTGAAAACACGTTAGCAATAACATTTTGATTAAAAACAATCTCGTGTTCTGGTATTGTAACTGCACTTTATCCTATGGCAATTTGGAAGGCAGTAAATGTTTCTATTCTTCAGTTTTCGATCTCTTGTTGTAATGTTATCACATACCATGCTAAAGAAATGATTGTATCATTCATGCCCATCTGACATAATGAATACAGACTTCTTTTGATGTGCTAATAGTAGCATTTAGTTATAAAAGTATGCGCAATTTACGGCTACAAGAGAAACATAATACTTATCTTATATTTGCCTCTACTGTGGATTCGATGTTGAGCAAACACATGAATTGTGTTATTATTATACCAACTGTATTCACATCTAGGTGTTAATACATGCCGATCGAATGTTAAGTGTCATATATTAAGAAGGTGCAATTTCGTAAAGGTAGATGTGAGATATTATTTAAAAATGATATTGATTTCACATTTACATTGCATTCAAAACAAATAGACGTTTTAACACACAAGTTAGTGTGCAAGTAACTTCACTGGGTATTGTTTTGCGTTGTTATATGTTTTGTCATGAAATTTTGCGATTCATTTTGCAATGTTATTATATTTACTATACTGCAAAACGTGTGAACAATTATAAGGGTATAAATATATAACTTTTTTAAGGCATTATAAGGTTTATGAAAACAAAATACATCATTGTGTGGTGTTTAGTGCCTGTGTGGCGGCTGTAAAAAGTCGCCCGGTACTGAATCATTGTGTAGTTTTTCTGGTCCTCAGGGCTCATGGAGTGTACATGAATGCTGTTTACATTTGAAAATGGAGTGTGCCGCTCATGTGCTAGGGGGCGTCAGTGGTGTGGCATCATTCATTACTACTGATAAAAAGCTTCAATAAAACCGAGGCTGCTGTTTACTCGTGCAGGCTATGCTTACTGAGGGCTATCCCTTTCATCAGTTTAATGTAACTTATTACAGCGTTTGTTTAGTGTCTGTGTGGCGGCTGTAAAAAGTCGCCCGGTACTGAATCATTGTGTAGTTTTTCTGGTCCTTAGGGATCATGGAGTGTACAACATCAACTAGATGTTTTATATGAAGAGCATCCAATGTATGTTTGAATCGTTCAAACTAGACAAACAATGATTATGTTAAGTGGGGAAAAATCTTGGTTGTATTTATATACCAACAGGGTTGAATCCCACATGAAAAAGTAGTATTTTGTATTGAGTGTTTAGGACCAGATAAAAAATAATACTTTGAACTTCCGATGTGTCTGCTTTTTTGTTAAACCTTTTTAAAATGCGGTGGTTGGATTTTTCAAATTCAAACTTCAAACGTTTAATATAAACCTTTTTTGATAAATGAAATAAGCACCAAACTGTTAGACAGTTTCAATTATGTTTTAAAAATAAATGTAATTACAGTACAGTGGATAGAATTAATTAACAACGCATCTCTAGTCATTTTAATGCGGTCAATGCGGTTGTAATTTGTAGTCAGTGTTTGGTTGATTTTTTTAAAGACGATATAGAGCAAAAAATTCACTCGTGTTATTTGACATTTTTTGTGACGTAAGTGCGTTATTTGTTTATTGTTCATTATTGACGTTTCTTATTTGCTGTTTTCAAACGGCACCAAGAAGCAGTACTTTATTTCCCTTTTTATTTGTTATTGTGTCTGCAAGACCAATACATTCTAGGCACGTGCATTTTGGTAATTAAATTCAAAACAATATATCTGATGGACCAAGCTTACATGTATGTGGTAAACACAGGCGTTGGTGTAAATATGTCAAGTTCTGGACACTTATCGTTAATACCGATACGTCTTCATTGGCAGACACCGTTTTATATAGATATGTTGGGCATATAATTTCAGTCCCTTATTTCTGTATCGAATATTTATCTCATTATCCTGCTATGTTACATCATGGTAGAAGTGATGTTTAATTAAACATAGTAATACTAATAGTTTTACTAAACTCTATAAACAGGATACATGTAAATGTAATAACATTAACAACAGACACTACACGGTTAAACAAAATCTTATTTACAACACGGAATTCCACCACATTTAACATTAAAAGATTTAACAACATGTAATTGGAAAATATAAAAAATAGTGTTTGTAGTGTAAATATGAATACGTCTTTTTCGTAAAACACGCTTTATGTGGATATGTTGGGCATAGAAATTCAGTCCCTTATTTCTGTATTGAATGTTCAGTTCAAGTTTATGTACAGTAATTTAACTAAATGGAAAAAGTCATGAATATTAAAAGTAACAAGTATGTGACCGTATATTTATAAAACCTAAACCTATACTAGTGCTGCATTTAAATCAAATAATCTATATATAGACAATACACGTGCACTAATTAAATAATAACGTATTACCATCATATTAACACACGACACATTCGCTATTGAAGAAATGTACAACATTCAAATGGAAAATAAAAAAACTGTTATTTTGTAAGCATTACATGTGCAAACATTACGATACCCCTGGGTTTGAATGTGGCAATTAAACATTGGCAAATATATTCTCAGTACTAATAATACGCATCAACACCTAATTACCGCATGTGACATTAAAGGCCCTGTCCTCCAGATTATACTAGAAAATCGTAACATTGTGCAAATATGCTAAAATATCTCTTTATATACATATAATAGTTGATTTAAATCAAAATATCGCTTGAAACCTACATATGTTCACTGTTTTCCTGAGAAAACAGACAA
>Ga0224511_10004306_pt1 | contig 10698 bp, 4 predicted proteins | sample SF_May12_sed_USG_2_FD_169988 | JGI IMG/M metagenome (GOLD analysis project Ga0224511, IMG submission 169988) | Sediment microbial communities from San Francisco Bay, California, United States - SF_May12_sed_USGS_8_1 | ecosystem: Environmental > Aquatic > Marine > Sediment | place: USA... | reverse complement strand
GTAAATATATATAAATTGCAGAAACAAACTGTGCACAGTTTGTTAACCAGGTTTTCAACAAAAAACCTGGTACTTATTAGATTGGTGAATGGCTGGCGGGCAGGCAGGCGGTTAGTCAGGTGGGCAGGCGTATCCTAAATGGCGTCAAACTGAGGTTTCCGCTCAATAACTTTAGTTTGCTTTAACCTTTTGACACCAAACTTGCTGTATGGGTAGCTTATATCAAGAGGCAGCTTGGAATTGCTACCCAGGTGTCTGTGATCAAAGTCAAGGTCACTGTTACTAAAAATAGAAATTCAGTTTCCGCTCAATAACTTTAGTTTGCTTTGGCCTATTGACACCAAACTTGCTGTATGGATAGCTTACATCATTATGGATAGCTTACATCAAGACAAAACTTGGGATTGCTACCCAGGTGTCTGTGATCAAGGTCAAGGTCACTGTTACTAAAAATAGAAATTCAGTTCCCGCTCAATAACTTTATTTTGCTTTGGCCTATTGACACCAAACTTGCTGTATAGGTAGCTTACATCAAGACGCAGCTTGGGATTGCTACCCAGGTGTTTGTGATCAAGGTCAAGGTCACTGTTACTAAAAATAGAAATTCAGTTTCCGCTCAAAAACTTTAGTTTGCTTTGGCCTATTGACACCAAACTTGGTGTGTTGGTAGCTTACATCAAGGCACAGCTTTGGATTGCTACCCAAGCGTCTGTGATCAAGGTCAAGGTCACTGTTACTAAAAATAGAAATTCAGTTTCCGCTCAATAACTTTAGTTGCTTTGGCCTATTGACACCAAACTTGGTGCATGCAACCAATGCAACCAAAATAACAGCATCATTTTTTCTTTACTGCCATCATTCTTTTCTTATTCCTGTCATATCAATAATTGGTTGAATCGTTGAAAACCTGGTTTCGTCGCATTGCGGCGTTTCTTGTTTAATAGAAATCTAGATATATACATCACACACCTAGTATATTTTAATCATTACACAGCAGAATAATTACTTGTGACAGGGGTATTACAACAAGAGAATTCAAATAAGAATAGACTTATTATAAAAAGTCTTGGAATAATTTCAGGACAATGAAGCAAATCCAGTTCAGAAAAGTCGTAGTATTATAATACCTAGTTTTTGCCCTTAAACAAGAATTAACCCAGATATACTGGGATTCTATTACTGGAGATGTCTCAATTTAATCATATATTTAGAAAAAAAAACTTAGCATGCTTTATATTACCAACAGACCTTTTCGATGTTGAGGTTAATACAGTAATGACTTTTTGTCATGTACCATCGTTTTAAGGGAACTGATCATACACTTTTTGAGTGACTAATTTTTCTTGAAGTTTTAGTTGTAAAGAATATTCATTTTTTGTGTGTTTTCACATTTTTAAGGCCTATTTCATGCTGTTCTAGGGCCATTTTTCACATAAATGTAATTTATGCAAAAGCTTTAAACGATAAATGTGTGACACTGCTTCCTCCAAATCCAACTCTTGAAACAAATCACCTTACTTCATAGATAGATGCTATTAAGATCAATTTAAAAATGGTCTATTAAAGGGACAGAATTTTGGGTTGCAAAGTACTTAATATAAAAATATAATTAAGACATAAGTCTGGGTGAAACAAAATGTGATGTTGACTCTCAACACTGATTAGGTCACATCAATCTTTTTCACTGGCCCCTTTTAGTTATTAATATTAGACATTAGGCCTAAAAATTAATTCTGTGTTTCGGGCAACCTGACCCTACCTATTGGAACCGGCCGACCTTAAACAAAAAAAAAAAATTACGAAAATACCGGTTTTTTTGTTGGGGTCTTTATAATTGAGGTTTCAATTCTTAAAAAAAAACAAAAAAAAACAACACAGAGCCGACCCTTAAACCTTAAGTTTTTAAGACTGTTATGCTCTTAACACAAGATTATTTTTTTTGGCCTTACTGCCATTAATTCTGTTTCTCTTTTTTCTGATTTAATGTTCATACGGAGAATGGTTTATGGGCATCATCTACAAAGTAGGTAAGACTTGCTCCAGTGTGAAAGGACCATGGTTTATTTTAAAGGGACTAGAGCACATAATTTTGGGTTAGAAAGTTATTAACTAAACATATAATTTATACATGTATATGTCTCAGCCTCAGTGAAGAAATGTGATATTGAATGTCTGTCTCTTAAAATGTTACCACAACATATTTAACAAGATGAAAGATGCATGAAGCTGAGGTAAATCCTTTTTCTGTACCATAGACAAGAAAGTGATTTATTCTCCTATTGAATGGTGTATTGGAAAATGTCCTGGTTTAGGCAGCTATTACATGTACGCATTTGCTATCCGTTAACGGACAGGTGTCCGTTTCGTTTCGCTCAGTGAGCGATTTTTGACGGATGACGGACAGGTAACGCATAGGTTTTTACTTAAATTGATATTTACCGGTAATTTAAAGTAAAACTTTGCTAAAATGCGAAAAAGCCTTAAATTCTTATTGAGTTATAGCTAGAAAGCGCTCCTTTTAATGCCCCAACACTTTGACAGCAGAAATATTTTACAATCGTTAAAAAAGTGTTGTTTTGAGACAGAAGAAATATACATATAATGCGATCAAATTTGTTAAACGAAATTCAATTTTTACATGGTAATCTATGAGGCCTAGGGATTTTAAACGCATGACTTTACGGACACTGTGATGTAATAAGTACCATGCGTTTTGACGGACACCTTTCGGATGGATATCCGTCAACTTACGGACTCATGTAATAGCGGTCTTATGCACACCTTTCTTCAAAACAAGCACATGGTACTTCAAGTTTTTTCTTATTAGGCAGTTATTGATTTTTTTTTATACTTTAGTTTGTTTTCCATTTACATGCACTGCATGTGCTCTAGGGGTTTAAAGTTTTAACATAACTATACTATATTGCTTGTAGAAAAATATAGATATTTTTCTTGTAGTAATGTTAATTTATATTGAATGATAAATTCAATGACAATAATAGTGGTCAGTTAGTGAGTTACTTCCACATGTATGTCTTTGTGTACCAGGTTAGGCTTAGGTTGCTGATTGTCTATTCCTTCTGGTTCAGTCACAATGTCGGCAATCTGTCGGGATTAGTTTTGGCCGGGGGTCGTCGTTGAAAATAAAGAATCCTTGAACAATCCTAGCAATAATCAATCGTACAATTTTAAATTCAAAGATGGGGACCGCGACGGGTGTGGCGATGCCTAAAAAATCTGCGACAAGCCGCAGGAGTCCGGAGAGCGCCTCCGACGGGTGCAAAATCATGAGATCTGTCTCAAGATTTTGTTCAAATTACCCGGGTTTTACTCATCGCCGATGCATCGCAACTGATTTGTGACTGAGCCATAAGGAGGGTTGTACTGACCTCACACAATAATTTTATCAAATCTGTGTTGCACAACAACAACAACAACAACAACAGCAACAGCAGCAGCAGCAACAACAACAACAACAACAACAACAACATCAGCAGCAGCAGCAGCAGCAACAACATCATCATCGTAATCTTTCTGCTTTTACAGTAAAGAACAGAAAATTCTGGAAACAAAAAAGTGTTGACTTTATCACAAGAAACAGCTTTATTATGTCTTATGTGACTGTATTACACTGTATATAGATCCTTTATAACGCTGATGGGGGTCAAAGCCCCAAACCCGCGTTATAAACTGACCGCGTTATAAGTCTGGGGTCGACTACTTGTACTGACTAAATAGACGCAGTAGCCATTGCACAGTAGCATTAATTTTGCATACGTCAATAACTATTTGCTCTTTATTTTAACAAATATTGTCTTAATTTGATATTTATTTTGGAAAAAAAAGTTTATTTAATATGTTTTAAGTTTCTTGTATTAAAATTATTTTATTTTACTTTAAACATAAATATAAAATGTTATAAAATATAACATTATCTGTGTCATATATAATATTCATTATTATAATATTTTATGTTACTTTAAATATAAATATAAAATGTTAAAAATACAACATAATATTTGCAATATAAAAATTTGTATATGTAAATTGGTATTATTTACTTACTCACATGTAATAATTGAGCATGAGTCAAAATAAATTAAATGACCATAAAAGGTAATGCATGTTTTATTATACAATTTCGTAAAAAAAAGTATGTTTAGGTAACTGAATGTCAGTTCTACATTGTACATAGTTGTCAAGAAAAAAATGACAAACCAAACTGTTTGATAAATTGATATACATGTACTGCCAAAGCTAATTTACTGTATAATACTATGTTATACAATTTTATAGGAAAGTATAAATAGGTTATGTCAGTTTGATATTTAACCTTTTAGTTATCAAGAAAAGGACAACTGTAAGGAACATGTGAATGAAAGAGTTAAAAGGAAAAGATGTTTTACCAATCGGGTTAAAGCCACCAGAGCATGGTTTGGGCATTAAATTAACATGAGAACAAAATCTAAACTATACCAAAAAGTCTAAATAACTGCATAATAAAGCATGCACAATAGGTACCTTGTGCTAGTTTTGAAGAAAAATGTGCACAAACCAGGACATTTCCAATATACCATTCATTATGAGGGAAAATCATTTTCTTGTCCATGGACACAAAAAGGATTTACCTCATATTACATGCATTTTTTCATCTTTTAAAATATGTAGTCAAGAAATGTTTTAGTGTCGGCCATATTTCAGCACATTTCTTTGCTAAGACTCTTACCTAAATCATATTTTAAGGTAAGTACTTTCCAACCCAATTTTCTGTGCACTAGCTACTTTAATTAATGCATTAGTTTACTGCTGAAGAGGGTGTTGTGAAGCAATTGAAGGACAGGTCCCCTGTGGTTAAAGAGGTAGTGTTTTTTATGACTTTAATGGGAACTGGATTTTTAATGGGATTTTTTTGCTGGAAAGATTGAGGCCTAAATTGGTTTTTTTTAATGCTTCAAAGATACATGTACTAAAATAAAATGCAGCCGCTTTGATAATCATGACATTTTTCAAGCATAATAAAATGACCTTCATTGATTTTTTGTTTAGCATATCTAATGCACTTATACTATTATTTTAAATTTTAAAACATGTTTGAATTAATTAATCAACCCTAGAAGCTCTCAAATAACCATGGTAAAAAAAGTTTGACTGTAAAAACAGCTACGCTCTTATTGTGTTTTTTTAACATTTGTTATATATTATTTAGCAATTTTGTATTTATCTTTATCAATGGGCAAAGGTGGGCTACAAATTTATAAATAGGGCACATTTATATCAACCCCATTATAAGGTTAAAGCCAACAATTATAAGTTTCAATGTTGAAATGCAGGTTATAAATATTAATACACCTTATAATGGGCATTTTACCAGTCTTAGTCCCAGTGTTTTATCTCTGGCGTAAAAAAAGTTGTTTGTTTCCACTAACCTGACCAACCCTAGTTTTTCATGCCGACCCTAAAGTTTTTTTTCAGCTCAATTTCAGAAAAAAATCGTAATTAAACCTAATTTTGAGAATGTTTTCAATTTATTGCAGTTTTGTTAGCAATTCATCAATATAATGATGTTTAACTTGCTTTTTTAACCAGTTGAAGTAAAAATAACAAAAAATGAACGTGTTTGCAATATAAAAATGAGTAACTTTCTTTGAAAAAAAGAAAAAAGTTTTTAAGAAAAAAAGTTATGCCGACCGACCACACCTAATTTTTTTGGCGATGTTAGTGGAAACAAAGAACTTTTTTTTTACGCCTTAACATTGCAACATTTCTTATAACCACACATGCTTATGACATTGTCACAGTTTTATATCACATGCATAAAACACATAATATAGCTATAAAACACCAAAAGAACTTATTGCCTTTATGCACTAATTTTTACATATACTTATTATTATGTGCAGCCATGAAGTAAAATACTTTCACTGACTATATACTGTGAACTCATTTTATGAATATATCTATAAAACACTAAAAAAACTAATTGCCTTTGTGCACTAATTTTTACATTATGTGGATTCATGAAGTTAAATAATTTCAATACCCATATACTGTTAAATCATTTTTATTTCATGGGCACATAATTTTGAGGATTGACAACAATGGACATATTAAAATTTTGTGGACACTTGAATTGGTTGCAAATTATTTTTAATATTACTAAAGTGAATAAAATTAATATTTCATCGGGATCTTAAATTAGTGGATTGGCATACCAACAAAATACATTGAATTAAATGTCCAAGGAATAAAGATGATTTCACAGTAATTGGTATGTTTTGTCCCACATTTCAAGCTATCCGGATTGATCCACATTTTAGCAAAACTATAAACTGTATTGACATGTGTTATAAAGATTGGTTGATAGTATTTATTGCCGTAAACAGCAAATATACCAAACAATTTTCTGACAAACATCAAAATTATGCGTTACTTACTGTAAAGCAGAAAATTGGTGTTAAAAATTGCCAGCTTTTTAAATGGCGGGATTTGAAATGGCGAGCTTTTTAAATGGCAGGCCTTTTAAATGGTGAGCTTTTTAAATGGCAGGCTTTTTAAATGGCTGGCTTCTTAAATGGCAGGCTTTTTTTAAATGGCGGCATTTATATTTGGCCCAAATTGGATTCAATGACCGCAAATATAGCCAAAAAAAACCCAGCGCCTTATTTTAATTTTTATTTTAAAGTAATGCATTTGAAATAAAGTCAGTTTCAGCATGAAACTATGATATCCTTGCAGACAAAAAGGGAGTGGGCCCACCGTGCTATCGGCATGTTCATTTGCATGTTTAAATGAGGCATGGTGCACATTTATTAGGGATCAGGTAAGAATAGGCTTTAGGCTTATTAGGATATATGTGGTATTTATTATTAAACAAGTTTTAAAAAACACATTTACATATTGAGAAAGTTGTATTAGTTATAGAATAAGCCAGGTATTAAAGCTAGCATTTTAGTGGTCTAGTAGACAAATATTTTATTCACAGACATAATAATCTTTTAACAACACTTTGTAAGAACATTGAACTAGAACAATTATATAATTAATTATTTATTAATTCCAACATGTCTCATACATATTCTAAAAGTGCGCATCTACCCATTAGAGAGAGAGAGACGCTGACACCTATTTCTCCCGACATCTTTAAACCTTTATCATTAAAACATCAACACACACTGTCGTCTACAAATTGAATGCAAATATGCTGAGAGGCCTGGCCTTGTGAGACTATAATCAGTCCCATCATTCAAAGATTAAATACGACCATTTCAATACCAGACTGCTTCATTCACCACATGCATGTGTGACCTTTTTCCACTGATCACCTGACCTTTTTTCGCTGTTTGCCGATCTTAAACCACTCTTAAGCTACTCATCTGGCCTAAAATCATAACATAACATTACGGGCATTATAACGCATTATAACGCTATTGAGGATTTACCGTCACTGGATGAGGAAGCCATGGTTTACTGACTCTGTGGCTGTCGCTTTAAATAGCAATGACAAGGCTCGGCTATCTCACGGCGGCTGTGCACAGTGTTATGTCGTCTGCTGCAGCGCTGCTGTCGTCTGGTGATCTGTCTTGCTGTCTGTCTAGTCAGAGTCTAGGCCATACAATTAAATGTTGGGTTTAGGTCTCATGAGGGTTTAAAGGCATTGTACAGGGTCCTTTGACTTCTGTATTAACTTAGGAATCCTTCTATTTTAATGACACAATATATGCATTGGTTATGTGTCATCACCACGATTGTCTGGTGATCTGTCTTGCTGTCTGTCTAGTCACATTCTAGGCCTAACAATTAACTGTTGGGTTTAAGGTCTCATGGAGTCAATGATTGGAAGGCATCATACAGGGTCCTTTGACTTTTTTATTACCTTAGAAATCCCACTAGTATTATGCACTGAGCCTTTAAATGACACAATCTATGCATGGGATATGTTGTGTCAGCTTGACTCTCATCTGATGATATATTTTGTTGTCTGTCTAGTAGTGGTTTAGGCTTCACAATTTAACTATTAGATTTAGGTCTTGTGTTGCTCTAGGCTCCTGCGAGGCTATCTATAAATCAGTGTTTTTGTTTCCCATTGAAACATAATTTAAACCTCAGAATTTAGGGTCACTGTGGTTGAAAGTTCAAGACATTACTCAATGGTGAACTCTAGTTGAAGTTTGCCATGAAATTCTAACTGTCAGTGAAATATATATATCGTAAGGCCCTGCAATGGACCGTTCCACAACTGTCATGATCATTTATAACAGTACAAGGTCAATTTTAATCTAATGGATTAGGGATATATTGTCAATCTGACCAAGCATATACAATAGAAAGTATACTTCCTGTTTGTAATAAACCTTATCACATGAACAATGGATTCCAGCAAATGTGGGCGGAGATTAAGAATGTGTGGAACCATGCATACTGATCAATTCTCCTAGCATGTGTAAGGATTAGTAGACAATTTAATGTTAAATTAAAATGTAGTTGAAAGGTGTGAGTGGTATTCACAATCAATATCTGTATACATTGTCTATCCATCCTAAGTGTCCAGGCACAAGTACCATGAAATCATCATGCTCCTTGTGTCATTTCACGACTCAGTGCATAATGATAGAATACCATATTTAATATAAATATAGAAATCCCATGAGTAATGTGAGGGCTTGGTGCAAAACTATTGTAACTTGTTTTATAAAATGAGGTAGTTACAATAGTTTTGCACCGAGCCCTGGAATGGCTTTAAGGCTTGATTTGTGGTCCTGTGACCGCATATCTTTAACTGTGTCACCATGACATAGTACTGTTTTTATAATCATTAATATTGCATTTGATCATTAAAGACTTCACATATAGTTTATGGTGCCTTTTGTAGAAAAAGGAGACTTAGTTCTATCAGGTTTCATTTCCTCAATATTTCTGAGTATGTTGAAAAATAATATAATGTTATATTATTAATAAATTTAGTCAGTGTCAATTTTTATTAAAATTATTGTTCTAATATATGTACATAGTGACACTTTTTTATCATATTGTTAGATCTCAAAATTGAAAAATTATCAAAATATTTTTAAAAATATGTCATATTTATTTTATAGTCAGAACTAAGTAAATAGTTTTTTAACAGTGTTATTCATGACCCTAGCACTTACAGTTGACAGTTGACACAAACTCAGCTAATAATAATGGACCAAGGCAAATATTTATGCCACTCAAAGTGATTTCGTAAAATTTTGTTCCTCTAAAGCACACATGTTTAAGTTCATTTTCAAGGTGCACGTCGAAGGGAATTCCGTTATATTTATCAACCGGAAAATCCTTCCAGGACCAGAGGACACGCATATTTGTTTCACGACAACGAAGAATTTCAATTAAATTTAAAGAAGTATTCTATTGATAATGATTATCTGTGAAATACTGCTGTTTATTTTTATTTGTTTTGATTTTGGGAATTAAAATCAACAAAGACTGAGATAGGAGCTTTAAAACCAATATGCAACCAGCATTGACCAATGATCTGGCCTCCGTTATTAAACCTAAATCAATTTTGAAAACAGCATTCAATCAAACAAATAAACAAAATTGAATTTTTTTCTTCATATTTTTACTTAAATTCAGTGTTGGTCCCTTTAAAACCAACATACACCAAACATAGACCACATCTGGTGCATACTTGCATTGCGGTTGTTAAGAACTGGGGTTTCTAGTCTCAACATGTTGCACATGTTGCCATCGTGGACACATTTCTACCGCAAACCATGTCTAGCAATTTTGTACTTTAAAGGGAAAAGACCTCATAATGAGCAACAAAAATTGTTTATAAATTTAACACTACACAAAACTTGTATTAAATTTCCGGGCCAACTTTTCTTGTTTATGCCACATCCTAAAATAGCTTTTTCTAAAAAAAATGGGGCAATTACTTATGAAAAGTGATAATTTTCTGGTTGATATTGCAGAATTTAAAAAGTATATCAACAGGCAGCACTTACGAACATATGTCACATTTATTGTGGTATTAAGGTATTTACAGAATACCTTATGGCAGTTTAAAATTGTTGAGTTGTGTGGTCATGCTTTATTAATGTACATGTAAGTATAAAGTACATTAACTAAATATAATAAAGGGATTGCTCATTGGCGATCTCTGGTTGATAATTTTACTATGTAATCCATGAGGAACATGCTGTACACTGCATTATATGTGAATATATTGATTATAGGCCCTTCAGTACTGATTTGTTCTCCTCTAAGCATGTGTAAGGATTATTGGTTAATTTAATCTTATATGTAAGTAGTTGAGAGGTATTTATGCTTAAACTCAATATGTAAAAAATATACATTATTTATCCATCACATGGCTTAAGAGACCTGACATCTGTACCATGCTTTACTCACAGCTCAGTGCATAAAAGTAGGATTCGTAAGTTAGTATAGATCTAGAAGGACCACGGAATGATCCCTTTAAGCCAGAATATAAAGGCATTCTATAAGTGTTCTATGTATAGAGTATGATGTTACATATCTTCATGAAGGACAGCTATTTCTGTTCTTTAAACATGTTGTTGATATGCAAATGTGTACTGTCTTTATGTTGTAATCATCATCAAAAATGTCATTTTATAAGCAAATAAGCATAAATTTGGGGTATCGTGACAATTTTATTAGAAATGTCAGTCAGACACAAGTGCTGGGGTCAATCAG
>Ga0224511_10004305_pt1 | contig 10698 bp, 3 predicted proteins | sample SF_May12_sed_USG_2_FD_169988 | JGI IMG/M metagenome (GOLD analysis project Ga0224511, IMG submission 169988) | Sediment microbial communities from San Francisco Bay, California, United States - SF_May12_sed_USGS_8_1 | ecosystem: Environmental > Aquatic > Marine > Sediment | place: USA... | reverse complement strand
CAAGGGAAGAAGAACTACGTCACGTGTCAACAAAACGGCTTCTGGAGCAAGAGCCCGATATGTATTCGTAAGTTCGCCTCCAAAATAATCATACATTTTCATGTTGCCGCTATTCGAAATCATGTATAACGTAAACATACACTCATAAACTGAGTATGGCAGAAAAAGATCATTATCTTAAAATGATTTTCAAGAATGAATTTTAAACAGTTATTTATTTAACCAGAGAAAATTACTTTACAACTGCATTAGTATTATGATATGGTTTAAAAACAACGCTGTCTACCTCTTCAGTATATTGCAGAGTTATTTTATGTTATTATACATGACATCCCTCGTGACAAGCATGCCCGGCCTTCTCCTATGGAACCGAATGTAAGAGCCACTGCGGCGCATGCCTGAACGGAGTTCCATGTAACGCTGTAGACGGCTCGTGCCCGAATGGATGTGAACCCGGTCTACTGCCGCCTATGTGTGATGATGGTGAGCTGATATATGTTGTTGTTTGGAAATTGTGTAAACTCTTTTTGTGATTTGAACCTCATTTAATACGCCTGATTAGATACACATTTCTCAATTTATAAAAATGAGTAAATACAACCACTGAAAGACAGCAAATGAAAGTATATACATTTTGTTCCAGCATGCCCGGACTTCACCCATGGACCCGGCTGTAGGAGCTGCTGTGGCGCGTGTCTTGGTGGCGTTCCATGTGACGCGGTAAACGGCTCGTGCCCGAATGGATGTGAGCCCGGCTTGCAACCACCACTCTGTGTTGACGGTACGTTGACCTATGTATCGTGATAGTGACTAGTTAATGCAGCCAGGTCCAGGCATAATGTGTATATTGAAATACATTTATACAAATGTCATTTAAGTGTTCATTTGTGAACATGAAGCAGACCACTCGGGGCGTTTTGTAGTTTAAATGTATGTCCCGTCTACATGCACCAGTCTGAAAACGTTAAATCCTATAACAATTATAATGGTACTTTGAATAGGAATATACAGCACGTTATGCAATGTGATTCCGTTTACTAAAATATATATGTCAATGCCGTTTTAGCTATACAACCTCTGGTAACTCCATTGGGCTGTTTGGCAGAAGACACACTACTTCAACCCATCGGTACGAGTGGGTCAAACACGCCGACAAACTGTATGATACGATGCTTGATCGAAGGGTTCACGTTTGCAGGAACACGGGTAAGGGCCGCAACAAAATTAGCTCTCTTCTAAGGAAACTTATCAAATTTACATTTTTACTAATTCAGATATGTTGTACTTATTATTTCTTGAAAATAATTACAAATACATTTGACACTATTAACTTAATATGCTATATTTTTGTTTTAGTTTGATGCCGCCTGTTTCTGTGGAGACGCAACAAATGGCGTTCCTGTACCTGATGGTGATTGCTCTATTCCATGTACAGGCGATTCCTCGTTGACTTGCGGGGGACCACAATTCCAAGTGCAAGGGATGCAATGCACAAATTGTGCAAGCATTATTGAGTTTTTTGTAGGACTTCAATAATGCAAACCTATTTGTTGTAACAGACCTAAAATACGACCTAAATGACCAATCAATTGTGTTGAAAGAATTCTAAAATAACACACATTTTACGAAGTTAACTTTAGACTGGTTCTAGGTGTGTGTTTGTTTTGCAAACACCTTGAAACATTTTGGGCACTTTGTCATATTTTATTATGTTCGTGTAGACTGAATGGGCATTACTCGTAGATACACGTTTTAATAAAGAAAATCACACGAATCACCACTTTAAAATATTTAAATCATATCGAAATGTTTATAAATATATAAATAGATGTTAGACATGTTCACCAACAAAAGGTCTCTTTAATAAATATATCAAATGTTGCTGGTTGTTTTGTTTTATTTAAAGTGAATTTTTATAAATAAGATTAGAACACTGCGGTCTGTTATTGTCATTCTACTGGTACTTTTGTTGGCCCGATAAGCCCGTTTAGCGTTACCCCAATACACACCCGTGTCAGTAACTGACAACGGATTCAGAGTCAGTGGAGAATTGCCATAGATTCATTGAATGACGAAATCATCTCACAAGTTATGTGGCCTGTCAAGGTATGAAACTCGCGACCACTAAACTGACAGACCACCGTTTTCTATCCATGGAGCTATGAGATTCAGCTTATAAAAGGGTTATGAATTACTGTTGACCATGTTTTGCACGTGATAATGTTGGTATGTGTATAGGCTGGATTGACAGATGAATACAAAAAGAAGGCCCAACAAGTCAGGTCAACACCCATAGCGAGAAGACGGTCCATTGGTCATTGCTGAAACCGTTTTAACGGAGCGGTTTATTGGGTAGACTATAACGACATTGATACATTCAATATTCGTGGCCGAACAAAGGATAAAACGTTAAACGTACGAGGCCAAAAAAATCCTCCAAGCCGCCAAGTGAGACGATACCAAACTAAAAGAACCATATTAGATATGTGTAAATTATTGAGATTGCAAGCATCAGTATGCACCTTTGTTTGTTTAATTGTTCGTTTGTTTGTTTGTTTGTTTGTTTAATTTAAGGCCGTTGTGAACATTAATAAGGTTATACCAAGGCCGTCAGACCCTTCACCCGGGACACGGGACCCGGTCTCCGATGGGACCCGATCCCGGGTGTTAGCATTGCTTTTTGTTTTCTTTGTTGATATGAAAACAACCAGGAACGTATCAAGGCACACGAACGACGCATGTTTGTATTCTTGTTCAGATTAAACAAAAGTCTGTAAAACGTTCAAATACGCGATTAAAACAAAAGCGGAGGGATCTGTGCCTATTGTTGATATGACTGGCCGTATGTTTTAACGTGCACACAGGAGATATTAAATCGTATACATGTATAACATGCATTCAAAAAGACGTTAATTAATGCGATTTGCTCATTATTACCCTACGCTCGTGATGCACACTTATAAAAAGTAATACGTTTTCTCTCTTTGATTTATACAAAAAATGGGACCTTATGATTTTATCGAAACTTTTCTCTTATTCCATAAAATAACAATATAACTTTTTAAAAGAAGTGAGTCCTTTAAAATTATTTTTAAGTTAGGTTATTAACTAGAAATCTGTTGCCAAAAGGTCAACATAATTGAGCTAGAATGAAGATTCTTGGTGATTTCGGAGCAAACATAATTGAAAGAGTTTTCAGTTTTGACCTCCTTGTCTGCGAAATGTGATTCTGTCATGCGACAAAGTTATTTTAAAATTCATCAATTTATTAGAGCACTGACATTTCGTGATTTGATCTTTAAGCTTGACCACAACATGGCCAAGTAATAGTCTGGAGAACAGAAACATAATCCTAACCAAATATGAAATATGACTTTGACCACACCTTTAAAGATATAAATGTGATTGCTTGTAACCTTGACCTTTGACCTAAACTAAAATTCATCAGAAATGTTCTCATCAGGAATAATCAGCAAATGAAACAGAAAGGCTCTGATTTTAATAGTTCTCAAGATTTTAAGTGAATATATTTTTACATATTTAAACAGTGACCACTGGGAGCTTGACCTTTGACCTAGTCAACACGAAATAAATAGGATTTATGTCCTCACCAAGGCCAATCAGCATATTACATATGAAGACTCTATATGCAGTAGTTCTTAAGATACGAAGCAGAAGTCGTTTTACATTTTTTGCATAAGTGACCCTTGTAATCTTGTCATTTGACATAGTAAACACAAAACCAATAGGGGTCATGCCCTCACGAAGATTAATCAACACGTGAAATATAAAAGCTATACAGTTACAAGTCCTCAAGTTAATGAGCAAAAAAACATTTTTACGTATTTTCTTAAACACCAATGTGACCTTGACTTTTGACCTGAAGACGGAATCGATAGGGGTCATGTCCCCACTTAGACCAATTAGCATGTAAAATATAAAAGCTCTGTGAGAAAAAGTTCTTAAGATAATGAGCGAAAACAATTTGGTCTACAGACAGATGGACAGACGAACGTACGTACAGACGGAAGGACGGACAAACAGACAAACAGACGCAACACAATATGCCCCCACATAAACCAAGTCCACGAGTTTATCATACAATCCTCGTACATGATCAGCACAAAATGACACTGAAATATATTTATTTTAACTGAAAAGTGTCAGTAAGTTTATGTGAAGTAACTGCACTAAACACATACACATGCACAAACTATTTAACGTTTCAGAGAAGCCGCCCTGACTTCCTTAATGCTTTTCAGTTTAAAAGACACATTTTGCCCTTTTTGGTTGTGTTAAATACAGTTAAAGTACTGTATGTCAGAACTACTAAACAAACAAGAAAATTAATATATAGTTTATTTCAAAACTTTGAAATGCATGAATTACATATCATTCCTCAGCATATTCTTACAGTTTTTAATGTAAAGAAATAGAACTTGTTAACATGTACTATCCATGCGATGTGGTGTTGTTCTTTCTAACATCAAATCATTCTACCTAGATGTGATCTAAATGGGTTCCGCTTAAAAAGATGGTGCTTAATTGTTCACCTACAACAGCTTTTACACTAGAGGTTTTGGGGATATGTAAGGGATAAACGTATAGCTTAGGCAAACACATCAGGTGAAAGTTGTGTGTTATATGATTAATGGAATACTGATATGCAATGTGTGCGTACATTGATTAAGATGTTATAAGTAGGGGAGTAAACTCTTTATACTAAAGCATTTAGTAAACTGTTCTAGTTTATTTTTCATATGTCAAAGTCCATCGACAGCGATAAAGGAAACTGAGTGCCAACACACTTTTCAATATAAAAACACGTATTCTACGTAAGTCAGTATTTGTATAACATAAATGACAAACATTACTCAATAAATAATGCTAGTATGTCGATATATTTTAAAGATTTATCAGACAAAACTGTGAAAAATGTATGGCATTTTTATGTTTTAATGCCGTTAAATGAACATGAACACGCATTAAAATGTTGGCCGTAAATCATGCTACTCATAGCATGTGCTTGCTGACCTACTTAAAACATGTACGTCATAGATGGAGCATGAATTAACCAATAAAACTGATCTATATTTACACAAACACGTTAGGAACAGCACAGTAACAACCTGAAACACTAAGGACCAGAAGCACAACACACAAAAATGAAAACGCAAAAATAACTTCATCACAAGAGAACTTTATCACAGTATGCATTATCAAGTAAACTATTGTATGCATTTCCAAAAAAGCACTTATTTATATCTAAAGTTAAACAACACCCACACACTAAAACTTAAAAAGTATTCTACAATATCACTCTCCGGGCTGTGGCCATGTTTAAATATAAATGACACTGCTGGCAAGTACGTTAAGTAATTTCATAAATATAGTATCCTTCTATATACAATATGTCAAAGAGATAGGTGTCTTGAAACAAATCTGAAGTGTTGTCAACACAGATGTGTTTTCAAGATTTCTATACGTTAAATGCATCATCGACGCGAAGAGATGTCCGGCTGAGAAAAAGGCCAGGGTTAAACACTCTTTTGCTGCTCGTTGGGCGAGGTTCTACTCCATAAAGTAGCTCAACTTTAGAAGGTGGTTCAAGCACCGGAAAGATCGCTTTGTGTTTTATAAATTTTGCCTTCTTGGGCACAAACATATCAACGAATCCCGAATCACTGCCTTTTAAGGCTGTCCTAAGCTGAGAAAGATCTAACGATCCGTCACTGACATGGGCTGAGTCAGGGGTAACCATTGGGGCTACACCATTTCTCTTTTGTCTATCACCACTTCGTCCTCGTTTTGGCCTTTGTTTTGCATTTGATTTGATATCCTCATCAGACATGATAATGTTACTGCTTTCGTTTGTGACATCACCCATCCCACTATCGCGGTCTTCTAATTCGTCTACAGAAAACCTCCCTTGGTCACTTTGTTTGTTTTTCTTTAAGTCATTTGAATCAACTTTGTCTGTATCTTTTGGAGTTTTGTCTTTCCCATCGTTCATTCCAACTCTTTCTCTTTTATTTTTCTTCCCATTGAAGAGTTTTGGCTCATTCTCTTTGGAAGAATCATTTGAAAGCTTACTCTGCTTTTCTTGTTTCTTTTTCGCATCAATCTTATCGCCATCAGTCGATCGAAGCTTTTCACCTTTCCCGTTCTTAATAGCAGTTTTATCTTCAACATTTTCATTTATATCTGATGTAGAAGTGTGCATTTCCTCAGAATTATCATCATTCGAAACACTATGAAATGGTAAAAATCCGAAGCATACAGACTTGCTTTGCTGTTTTTGTTTCTGATTTTGAATATTAATTTCACTGCTTGTTTGTGTAGGTTTGCCGTTTTTATTTATCTCTTTGCTATCACTTTTAACGTCCTCATCCTGATTTAGTTTTGTAGTTTCACTTTCTTTCGTTCTACTTTGCTGTTTTTGTTTTTGCTTTTGATTATCAATTTCACTGCCTGTTTGAATGGGTTTGCCTTTTTTATTAATCGTTTTCCGGGCATTTTTAATATCTTTGTCTATGTCTAGTTTGGTAGTTTCACTTTCGTTCTTATTGCTTTGCCTTTTTTGTTTTTGCTTTTGATTATCCACTGCATTGCCTGTTTGAGTAGGTTCGCCGTTTTTATTAATCTCTTTGTTATCACCTTTAACGTCATCATCCTGATCTAGTTTTGAAGTTTTTTCTTTCTCATCGTTCATTCCAACTCTTTCTCTTTTATTTTTCTTCCCAATGAAGAGTTTTGGCTCATTCTCTTTGGAAGAATCATTTGAAAGCTTACTCTGCTTTTCTTGTTTCTTTTTCGCATCAATCTTATCGCCATCAGTCGATCGAAGCTTTTCACCTTTCCCGTTCTTTATAGCAGTTTTATCTTCAACATTTTCATTTATATCTAATGTAGAAGTGTGCATTTCCTCAGAATTATCATCATTCGAAACACTACGAAATGGTAAAAATCCGAAGCATACAGACTTGCTTTGCTGTTTTTGTTTCTGATTTTGAATATTAATTTCACTGCCTGTTTGCGTAGGTTTGCCGTTTTTATTTATCTCTTTGCTATCACTTTTATCATCCTGATCTAGTTTTGTAGTTCCACTTTCTTTCTTAACTTCTGTTGAAGACCTTCCCTTCTCTGTACGTTTCTTTTTCGCATTTTCATTTTCTTTATTGTCAACATTTTCAAGAAGTATCACATTACCTTTATCGTTTTCTACAATATCTCTCCCATCCACATTACCATTTACACTGGAGATGTCTTTTTTCTGGCTATCCTTTTCCTTTAAACCAGGCATCCGATTATTGTCTTTTGTCTTTCCATTTTCGGTCTCAAGTTCATTCAGTATATGCATTAACTCTTTTTTCTTTTTTCCTTTTCCATCTTTATCAGTTTGATAATCTTTTTCTTCGTTTTCACCAAGTATTCCTATTCCGGGAACAAGAGGAAATCCGTCTTCGCCCAGCTGTTTCTGAATAAAGTGATCGTCCGACGATTCTATCTCTTCCAACGTTAGCGTTCGCTTGGATTCTGATCGACTGGTGACATCTTTTTGTGTCTTGGCACATAGTTTTGCACATAGTTTTATGCAGCAAGCGCATCTTGTTTTTCGTATAACGCAGATTAACACGATAAGTAGTATGATAAATATTACAGCACCTGCGACGACAGCTATGATATAAAAGAGCTGGGAGGCAGTCTCCACCGGGATGTCTGAAAGCAAGCATGCATACAAGTGTTTATTTAGAGTGGCAACTGGATTCAAGTGAAGAACTATGTCTTATATGGGCTTTGATTAAGACACCCAAATTAATGAACTGATAAAGCGTTATGCTATATACCTTCAATGGCACATTAACTTAATTATAATAGAAAATAAAGGGTATTGTTCGGTAATTGTATTGACTACTTACAACAGGAGGCTGAAAAATTAAGGAAATGCAAGTTAAATAATTATAACCGTTTCAATTTATATAGATTACACGTATACAAAGATACTAGTAAAACGATTTAGAAGAATTTAATATCAGATAGGTCTATATAGCATATGATAAGTATTTTAACCAAACTATATCACCTAAAGCTTAATAGGCTTTATTATACTAGGGTAATGAATCTATATCATATTTTGTAATAAGTTTTATTCGATACCTGAAGGGTCTGTCAATTCGACCTTAATGCCCGGACTAATCACGGACGTCGCCGTCTGCGTCTCCGTACACGCGCCGGGATACAGCGTCGCCGCAACCGTGCCGTCTGTATTCTTAACGTAGGCCTACATAAACATCATGGTAGATCTTATTATATCTTCTTCTATAAAACGCTAAAGAATGATTGTGGTGCAAAACCCTCAATAGTATAAATTGAAGAGATGTTCAAAGCAAACATGTTGCAAACAGTGTAGACTGGTCACGTTTAAGGACAAAATGGTCTGTATAAATACAAACACTTAGAACACCAAAAAGTAACAGACATACAGGATAAAAAAATGTGTTATTTGGATGTTTTCATTTATATTTAAATTTTAGATTAATTAAAGTGATTTCTCCAACAAATGTTGAGTTACCGCCTAGGTACGGTCAACGACCTTCATTAAAGGTTTAAACCAGTTTTAAGCTATAGCAAACCTCACACTTTCTCAACATTTATTAGAGAAGTAAAAGAAAACAAAATGCATTTACTCTCTTTACCCAAGTCATTTAGAACAATAACAAATATCTTCAATGTACATTTAAATTGAAATGATGTCCAAAGTAAACATGCTGTAGACCACGAGGACAAGTTTTATGGCACCATGACAAAATACAAACACGAAATCTGCCAGCTCAATAATAAAACACAAAGCAAGTAAACACTACATGGATGAAACAAACACACATTAAACATAAAAGATTTTGTCGAGATGACAATGATTATACAATGTAGATCTTTTCATAAGTGCACACAATCCAACTCTTACCGCCTTGATGTGGTCAATGCCACGTTGTAAAATAGTATGTTATTGAATTTAATTGATAAAGACTCACACATCACAATGTTTAAATGCTAAATCCTTACATAACAATTTATCCTGCCGACATTAGTCCCGAGTGTGGCGTCATTATTCCACACGTGCAGGTATGTCACGTCTGCTGTGTCATTACTGAAATACAGCAGACACGTGCTGCTGCCGTTAACTGCAAAGAACAATTACAGTAATATATCACAAGCTCTTAGTTAAGCTTCAAAACTGACTTAACGCATCGTTCATAATTATACAAGAAAGCATGCTTATTAAGGACGTGACTTAAGCGATATATGTAGACTTTTTATTTTGAAATTACAATGTAATTAGTTTATTGTTCGCACCAGCAATTGTTAAAGACGAGTCACAGGCTCCATCATATGTAAGGCCAAAGTCAGTGATGTTCGTGCATATATCTGACGTTACGCCACACGACTTGGTGCCGGCGGCGGACGTCAGGGAACCGCCAGAATACTTGTGGAGAAGCTCAATGGGACACGAGGCCTCGGCCAGACGACTTGTTGACATGGCATCTGAAAAGGCACACGTTCTCTTAGTACACAAACGTTTATCGTATAAACTAAGGGTACATTTGCTAAAGTGTGATGTAATATCACCTAACCAAAAGCCACAGAATGGTCTACATTACGACACCAGTACCTTCGTTGATAAGGGTGTTGAAGGTGCCGATTGGATACGGTTCACTTCTGTCACACACATCATCAAACGTTACAGCTTGACCCTGAACTTTGACGAAAACGCGCTTTTGGCTGATCAACTCTTTTTCTGCAAAAGCAAAAGTAACATATTTCAAAACCATTCCTAATTAGAGGTGTATAATACTTTCATGAGACGACATATCAAAACGGTGTTTGTGGTAATTTCATGCAGAAGTCTCATTTGTGGTAGACCTACTGGAGCCGAGATGGTACCAGAACTTGTACTGTGAGATCTGGTGGAGCTCCAGACACAGGTACAACTGGAAGTTCAAGTTGAAGAACTTCACCAGCGTTGTCGACCTGTAACGGCACGTGTGTCTGTAAATACTTGATATTTATTGTTGAAATGAATATATGTTGTGTCAATAGTTATGATTAAAATTCAAAGCAATACATTGTGAACTTTAGCTTAACGAACTATAATTGTTTTCCTAAAAACGTGATCAAATAGCCACTATAACTAAACAAAATTCGTAAGATTGGGCTTTATGTGTAATCAAGAGTTTCGTTTTGAACAATTGATACTTACGTCAGCAAATATCGTTTAGAAGTTGTATTCGACGTGGTACATGTAAAGTTTATGAGGTCAGACGTTGGTGTAGGGAAGGGGAAGTTTATGAGCGTGTCTGCGGTGAACGCCAGCCGTCCATCATCGGCGCTCATCCACGTGCCGCGTAGAGCGTCCGGAAATGGGCACTCGCTCGACCTAGATACTGACCGGAAATAAGAAACGCATTAATATATTGTAATACGCCGACAATGAGTTCTTCCCCATATTTTCATTGAATAGATACTCAATGGAGTACGAATATTTGTAATGATGTTTTAATATTGCCTTTTTGGAAGTCTTTGACCGATGAATGAAATGGAAAGTCACTATGGCGCGTGTTTAAGTAAATCTGACATTCATTGTGTATGTGTGAATATATGTTCTAATTATACCGAAGTTTCATATTTATGGAGGGTTAT
>Ga0224511_10004304_pt1 | contig 10698 bp, 6 predicted proteins | sample SF_May12_sed_USG_2_FD_169988 | JGI IMG/M metagenome (GOLD analysis project Ga0224511, IMG submission 169988) | Sediment microbial communities from San Francisco Bay, California, United States - SF_May12_sed_USGS_8_1 | ecosystem: Environmental > Aquatic > Marine > Sediment | place: USA... | reverse complement strand
AAAACTTAAAAGATAATTAGACAAGCAATGGTTCATTAATGTTAATGGTGATATAAAAGGAAGCAAGATGGAATCATTTAGCACATAATGTCAAACAAATACATTGTCAATATCTACCTACTGAGAAGTGTAGAAGTTTGCGGGTTTTCATTGTTACATTTGCTGTCAAACTTATCTTGCTTCCTTGAATCGGAACCGGACGTCCCGTACTGAACAAAAGGTTAAATACCACTAGATCTATTATTGTTATCCCTGGGTCGGCCCACTTGCAAACTTGGCCCGGACTTATTCGGCCCAGTACTCAGTACTGGATTCGGGCCACATTATTCGGACCTGTTAATTCATTTAAGATAACTAGTTTTATCAAAATTAATAGTTAGAGATCTAGATTCTAATTGTATATATTTAAATAAATAATATATAACCGCGAGTAATCAAAATTAATATGTGTGCAAAATAAGTATGAATCTTGATCACTTTTTTTTCTTCACTACTCATCTAGGCGCATAGCCGGATATACGCCGGTACTAAGGCTAGTACGAAAAGGCGTACGCCTTCTACAAAAATTGAAGAATACATGTACTTTTATTTATTCGTGCACCATGCGTGTACGTACATAAAATTATGTATACAGTATATCTTACAACTATGTTGTTGTTGTTGTTGTTGTTGTTGTTTTTGTTGTTGTTGTTGTTGTTGTTGTGTTTTTACTTTTTTGTCCGTAACACATTATTTGTCATAACAAATGCAATTCATTTTGCAATGTTAATTCATTTAGTACACTTTACCTGCTTGTGTGTTATTTTGTTATTATTGTGTTTTTATTTTTTTATAAAAACAACAACATTTCCGGTATTTATATGAATTTTCGCAATTCTTTTTGCAATGTTAATTTAATTTAGTATATATGTACTTAACAAAGTTATCATTTGTGACCAATTATAAGGGTATCAAAATACAGACCTAGCATCTTTTATAGATGTGTACTGTACAAAAAGTAATATATAGCGAATCATACATTTTCTGGTGCCACTGCACAAATTTACCAAACCTTATTTCAACTCATAACTTGTCAAAAGTGTCTAATATCTAACAAATTCTTTTAAAACATAGCAGCAAATATGGTCAAATTGTCAATAATGTTTTCACGTGAAGCAATTTTTCTCCGTGATAATTGATGTACAAACCATTGCGCTAAGTTAATTGCTCTTTCAGGTGACCTATGCGAGAAGCAGTATGATGATTGCAAAGTCCAATAGGTGGAACAGTTGAGTATACTAGATCGCTGGTTACTTGGACTGACCGCTGTAATGTAACCTTCATTAGTGTCGAAAACTTCGTTAAACCAACAAATACATCACTATCATCCATTAGGCCGAATATGGAGGAAACACGCCAAAGATGTCCCATGGCTGTTGTTTAGTGACACCACTGCGGTCAGGTCGTGTAACACACTTAAAAAGAAAATTTCGAAAACGCGTTTTTTATTGTTGTCGATATTTGTAGGGCATAGCAGTCTATCTTGTGGTACCTTAATATGTCTTTTATCGGTTGACAATTCATTTAAATCTTGTATTATAAATATTGATCTCAGAAAAGCGTTACATTCCTATTTTAAACCGAGTTGCCATATCGATAGAGGTCATATTAAGGTGCCACGAAATAATTTTTGATACACTAAATACATTGGTAACAAGAAAATATAGGTTTTCGAAAACAAATCTTTTTAAGTGTGTTACACGACCAGACCTCAGCGGAGTCCATTTAATGATCCTGAAAGTGAAGTAAAACATAACACGCCATATTCATTAAATGTTTAATCCTTTATTAATATATAATTACATGCTTGTAACAAACGTAACCATGTAAAACTTTTTATATACAAAGGTGTCATCAAACGGAAACGATACATGTATTGACTTATTTTCATCGTGTTAGCAGGGCGCGGAAACCACGTGACCCCATGAGTACGAAAGACACACAAGATGGCGCCAGAAGTTCCCACTTCGAGGTAAAGTATTAACGATGATTAATGAGTATTTATACTTGATAAGTATTGTTTATTTAAATAAATAATGAAAGGGAATGTAAAGGTTACCAACGACAACGTTACAATAACATATTCGATAACATAATTTATGTACTATTATAGTTATTGTTGTGCTATATAAAATTCTTTATGATAAGTTAATAACCAATATTTACAGCAATTGTTTTATTGGTGCAATATGCCATTGAATACTTTAATGCCTTTATGTTGTAGTTATACACATAATTTACCGATCTTGATATACTAGATGACTCAGACAAATTAAAATGATAGAAACATTGGAGTTTAAATGCGGAAAAACATGCATCCAATTTCCACAATATTACATATTATTACCACTATGGAACATATCCCAGATATGCGTGGGGTTGCTTTATATTTTAAAAGATAATAATATGGATTGTTCAACATCAGCGAACGGCGGCATAACATGTTCAGCTTCAACTTCCTGCATACGAAGAATCTGAAAGTTTGCCACCTTTTTAGACTTAAACAAAGGAAACCTTACCAAAATTATTCCAAAAAAAGGTATGTATATTTTGAGTAAATGCGCGTTTACTGCTAGTATGCAGTTTGCAATTCTCGGGTTTATATGTCAAATCGTCATTTTTATACCTCAAAGCGCGGGGACTTCGATCTGACGCCATTTGTACTAAGGAGAACACGTGGTTTCCGCGCCTTGTTTATGTTGAACAATTTTATAATACATAAGGTAAACACATTCCATAAAATACTATACAACGAAATGTTTGTCAATATTGATAGCAACACATTTTGAGTACTTGCATATTTGAAACATATGTCATAAGAACTTATTTTAAGTACAACACTATCATACAACATAGAAAACTACACTGTTAAAATGTATTTTTTATATTAAATCAACTTAAACAAAAGCTTTCATGAATGAACGGGCTAGGTTCACTAACTATCAATTTCTGCCCTGTCAATTTTGAAAAAAAATATTTTTTACAAAAAGCTTCAAAATATATCAATGGTTACAAAATATAACTTAGTATCTGTAATTAAATGGAATTTTACAACTCTAAAAAGTATCCTGTATAAAAATCTTGACTTTTAGCTATACACTTATGTCAAAATTGCCGATATTTTGCCTTTATACCATGTTTTGCTTCAAATTAAGGTAAGACCTTTGTAATGGACTATGAAAGAGACACATTTGTATTTTTTTTATCAAAAAATAAACAAGATTTTTTCATTAAAATGTTATATATATTATGCTCTTACTTTTTAACCGTGGAAAAATCTTTTAAAGATAAAAGTAACCTATATTTGCTTAAATTGAATTAAAGGGAAGTAATTTTACACCTAATTATCTCCCTTAAAAATGAACAAAATGAAAATTTTCAATCTTGTTTATAAAATCAAAAAAGCAAAATCTAAGAAAAGTTGTCCGGTGGATTGTCTTAAAATGGCATATATTTGAATAAAAAAAGGTTTATAAAATCTCTTCCTAGCTGCAAATATGTGAATCCATTACACAGGTCTCACCTTAAATAAGAAGAACCAAAAGAGACACAAAGTCCTTTTCAGGGAATGATTATATGGACAAAATAAATATAATAACAAAATATGTTGCGGTGTCTCTATTGGATCTTCATGGTTAGTGAATACGTTTATTGATGTATTTTAAGCAAAAACGTCGTACAAAGGCAAACAATGGGCTATTTTGACAACAGTGCATAGCTAAAAGTCAAGTATTTTATACAGGATACTTTTTAGAGTTTAAAATTTTCATTTTTGTTACAGTAAATAAGTTATATTTTGTAATCATTGAAACATTTTGATGCTCTTTGTAAAATGATTATGTCAATGTTGGCAGGGCAGAAATTGTTGAAATAGTGAACCTAGCCCTTTATAACACGTTGTATTTTACTGTCGTTTCTAAGCATGATGTACATCGAGTAAATAGTAGTCACAATAAGGCAAAAATATGTACAACTTTTCCCATCAAATATTTACATAAAATTGCGCAATTCGAGTCAACAGGTACCATCACAAGTGAAACATCAACATATAATAACAATTCGTTAAAACAAATGACAATTGCAAAACCTAATCGTAACTCAACTCAACATGTGCCATTCATTGTGTCTTAACATAAACTCTCATACATCTGAAAACCGCTCACTTCTGACTCGTGTTTCATTACAAATCTAAGTAAAAGATCATAACTACAAATAACGTGCACATAAAACACATTGAAGCAAAAAAAATCATATGTTAATACTAAATAAAACAAATAATGCATAATTAATAATAATTGAACAAGTTTTTATGTGTTGTAATAATGAAATTGTTTGAGAAACAATAACAAACAGTAGGCTCTTAGGCACATGTCTCCCCTGTCAGCAGTATTTAATTATAAACCATATAAAAACAAACACCATGTGCCTTACAGTAACACGTGTCATCTGATATATCTTAGTAAAATTATACGTGACAATAACAAACACAAAGTGTCTAATAGTAACATGTCCCATCTGTTATGTCTTAGTAAATATAGTAAGTTAGTATAATTTAATAAGTGACAATAACAAACACAAGTGTCTAATATAAAGTGACATGTCCCATTTGTCATGACATCTGTAGTGTCTTAGTAAACATATTAAGAGACAATAAAAACACCATGTGCCAAAAAGTAACATGTCCCATCTGTTATGTCTTAGTAAATATATTAATTGACAATAACAAACACCATGTGTATAATAGTAACATGTCCCATCTGTTATGCCTTAGTAAATATAATAAGTAACAATAACAAACACCATGTGGCTTATAGTAACATGTCCCATCTGTTATGTTTTAGTAAATATAATACGTGACAATAACAAACACCATGTGTATAATAGTAACATGTCCCATCTGTACTGTCTAAGTAAATATAATAAATGACAATAACAAACACCATGTGGCTTATAGTAACATGTCCCATCTGTTATGTCTTAGTAAATATATTAATTGACAATAACAAACACCATGTGTATAATAGTAACATGTCCAATCTGTTATGCCTTAGTAAATATAATAAGTAGCAATAACAAACACCATGTGGCTTATAGTAACTTGTCCCATCTGTTATGTTTTAGTAAATATAATACGTGACAATAACAAACACCATGTGTATAATAGTAACATCTCCCATCTGTACTGTCTAAGTAAATATAATACATGACAATAACAAACACCATGTGGCTTATAGTAACATGTCCCATCTGTTATGTTTTAGTAAATATAATAAGTGACAATAACAAACACCATGTGTATAATATTAACATGTCTTATCTGTTACGTCTAAGTACATATAATAAGTGACATTAACAAACACCATGCACTTAATAGTAACATGGCCCATCCATTTTGTCTAAGGAAATATTATAGGTGTCAATAACAAACATCATGTGTCTTATAGTAACATGTCTTATCTGTGATGTCTTCGTAAATAAAATAAGTGAAAATAACAAACACCATGTGTCTTATAGTAACATGTGCCATCTGTTATGTCTAAGTAAATATAATTAATTGGCAATAACAAACACCATGTGTCTAATAGTAGCATGTCCCATCTGTAAAGTCTTAGTAAATATAAAAATTGACAATAACAAACAGCATGTGTCTTTAGTAACATGTCCGATCTGTTATGTCTAAGTAAATAAAATAAGTGACAATAACAAACAACATCTGTCTAATACTAAAATGTTCCATCTGTTATGTCTTAGTTAATATAATAATTGACAATAACAAACAACATGTGTCTTTAGTAACATGTCCGATCTGTTATGTCTAAGTAAATAAAATAAGTGACAATAACAAACATCATGTGTCTAAAAGTAACATGTCCCATCTGTTATGTTTTAGTAAATATAATAATTGGCAATAACAAACACCATGTGTCTTTAGTTACATGTGCCATCTGTTATGTCTAAGTAAATAAAATAAGTGACAATAACAAACACCATGTGTCTAATAGTAACATGTCCCATCTGTTATGTCTAAGTAAAAATAATAAGTGACCATAACAAACACCATGTAAATAATAGTAACATGTCCTATCTATTATGTCTTAGTAAATAAAATAAGTGACCATTACAAACATCATGTGCATAATATAAGCATGTTCCATCTGTAATGTCTTAGTAAAAGTAGTAAATGACAATATCAAACACCATGTGTATAATAAAACATGTAGCCTGTCCCATATGTACCGTCTTAGTAAATATAATATTAAGTGACACTAACACACACCATGTGTATAATAGTAGCATGTGCCATCTGTAACGTCTTAATAAATATAATAAGTAGCAATAACAAACACCATGCAGTTATTAATAGCATGTCCCATCTGTAATTTTGTAGTAAAACACAATTTAAAATAACAAATACCATGCACTTAAATATAGCCTGTCCCATATGTTATGACTTTGTTAATACGTGAACAAATTGCACTTAATTATAGTATATATCATCGTTAATCTTAGTAACAATCAAAAATGACAATAAAAACACTATACACATATTAGAAGTAGTCAAATATGTTGTATTGATGTGAAAAAAAGATTTGCAATATTTATAAGTTAAATATAATTTACAATAAAAACATCATATGTTTTAATAGCAACATGTTCCATCTATGTATAAGTAAAAAGTAATTAGAAATAACAAACACCATATACTTTAAAAGCAACATGCCACATCTATGTATAAGAAAAAAGTAATTAGCAATTACAAACACCATATAATTCAATAGCACTATTTTCCATATATGTATAAGTAAACATTAATTAGCAATAACAAACACCATGTGTGGAATAGTTTCAAGCCCCATTTGTTATGTCTCAGTAACATAAATAAGAAAAAATAACAATCACTATTAACTGTGTTATTATGGTTCATATTAATAATATGTAACCGTTCCAAACAATATAAACAAACAAAACTGGTCCAATGTTTTTGTACAATACTAAGTGTAAAGTGCCAACATGTTTAAGAAAACCAATGTTTCATCGTTTATGCCTTTATATAATTAAACCACATATATTTAAAAACACTATGCAATGCATTAATTTGTTTACATTTGTTACTTATTCGCGACCCCACTAATCAAGGTACAAATGTACCTAATGAATGAACAATTACCAATGCACTCAATGAATGTACAATTACCAATGCACTCAATTAATATACAATAACCAATGCACTCAATTAATGTACAATTAACAATGCCCTCAACGAATGTACAATTCACAATGTACTTAAAATGAATGAACAATTACAAATTCAATCAATGAATGTACAATTACCAATGCACTTAATGAATGTACAATTATCAATGTACATTGTACTTATAAACATTTCTAATAATTTATGTGTCGATACATTTACTGAAATAACAAAAACATAAGTTTTCATAAAATTGAAATGCATACTTTAACAAACACCAGGTACTTGAAAGCAGCCTGTCCTACTAATATATGCCTTAGAAAACCTATACAATCTACAATAACAAACACAATGTATTTTATAGCAACATGTCTAATTCTTTATTCCCTAATAGCATTTAATGCTTTAATCACTTTGACTTTAATATTAAAACGTTTTCTATTTCTCTTAGACTTATTGATATGTTCCAAACATTAAGTTTCATGCAACGTGTGTTATGTGTGGGAAAAATATGGAAACAGCAAACACCATAATAATAATAATAATAATAATAATAATAATAATAATAATAATAATAATAATAATAATACAAATAATAAAAATAATAATAATAATAATTTGTACTTGCAAAAACAAATATTATCTTAAACAGTTGAAAGCCAATATGGCTTTGACTATAATTTTAATGAAGGTCTTACCGGTTTACATAAACACACCAAACTGTGTTACAATGTATTCAAAGATAAAAGTTTTCGTAAGTTTCTTGTTAGTACATGTCCACCTTTTATTACATAATCAATTCTTTATAATAATGAATTATTTATGGGATAGATCTATAAAAGCACGGGTAATATCATCAAAACATGTGTTATTTAAAATCTCCAGAGCTCAGTTTGGGTCATAAAAATGGAAAGAAACTGCGTCCAAAAATCTTAATAACTGCATGATAAGCACAAACTTAAGATGATATTTGCTTTGTTATCCAGGAACGTTTACACAAACCAGGACATTTTACAATTCACCATTCAATTTGAGGGGAAATCATTTTCTTGTAAAAGGGAAAAATAGGTTTAGCTCAGTTTTCTTGCATTTTACATCTTTTCTGTTTATTGTCAAAATATTTTTTAGAGTCGGAGATTCAACATGACAATTCGTGACTGATACTGAAGTCTAAATTATATTTACTTATTGTTAATCAATTGTTTGTTATTATTTGCTTTAACATACGAAAGCAATAAAACTAAATTAAGACATTTTAGTGGGTTGAATTCCAAATCAATATAGATTCATGTTTCAAACGTATAAACAGTTAAAGAACATCACTATGTTTGGCCAAATGGTAAGCCGACAGGTCCGTCTATAACCAAACCACCTGGCATAATGATTAGACTGCGTAGATATGCAGTTCATTAATCACATTATATCTTCTAAACTTGTAGGAATTATTAAGGGCTGTCGTTTTGGGTTGAAGTTTTTAATAGAAAACCGCACCGCATTTGTATACCTATTCTCAGCTGCCAGGTGTAAGTTTATGTTTCCCAAGCTTACTTTTGCATTCACGTCTGCTTTGTTGTTAAGAAGTTCCTCCATTACAACACAGTAACCACCTTGTGATGTCATTTTTATCATGTTCACATAAGCACATTAGCATCATCTTTCAGAATAATTTGCAGTGCACTTTTATAACATATGCATGCTGCTCGGTGTAGAGGGAATTCCCCTTGATGGTTTTGGCATTGACATCTGCTGTGCTGAAGCTTCTCAATAACACCGAAGTGACCACTCTTTGCTGCATAATCGAGGTAGTCCAGTTGTTTTTGTTAATTATGGTACTAGTAATATCCGAATCTTTATACAAAAGTATGCATACTGCTCCATTATATCATCCACGTGCTTCCAGGTGGAAAGGTGCATTCTCATTCCTGTTTTTGGCATTAACGTTTGCTTTGCTGTACATTTGTTCCTCTATTACATCAGTGTCCGTTAGCTGCTGAACAATGGAGGGCAGTCCAATTGTTTCTCTCTAACATATTAGCATCAGCACCGTTTTGCGTTTTCAAAGCATTTTTAATCCATTTAATGTTGCTTATTGTAAAGGTGTAGTTTCAACGCTGCCTGTTTCCTCCAAAACTTCGAATTTATAAATTATTTGCTGCGTAATGGAGGGCTGTGCAGTTGTCATTGTCCAAACTGATGACATCCGCACATTTTGTTAAAAGCATTTTCACTGCAACTTTATATTCCTGTATGCTGCTATATGTAAAGGTGTGTTTCCTTCGACATCTTTAGTATTGATGTCTGCCTTGCTGTCCAGAAGCACCCAAATAACATCACAGTGCCTATTGTCTGCTGCAGAATGGGGGTAGTCCAGTTGTCATTTTCCAAGCAGTTCACATCCGCTCCTTTCGATAAAAGCGTTATTGTATCTTTATATCCTCTGTATGCTGCTATGTGTAAAAATGTGTTTACTTTGGTAACCTTAGCATTGATATCACGCATTGCTGTTCATAAGCTCTTTAATAGCGTCACGGTGTCCAATGGCTGCTGCAAAATGGAGGGCAATCTCGTTGTTTTTGTCCAAACTAGTCAGATCCGCACCTTTTGATAAAAGCGTTTTGATTGCATTTGTATATCCATTGTATGCTTGGCGTAAATGTGTGTTTCCATTGATATCTTTGGCATTGATGTCTGCTTTGCTGTTTAAAAGCTCCTTAATAACATCACAGTGTCCATCATTTGTTGCATATTGGTGGGGTGTCAAGTTTTCACTTGCCAAACAGGTCACATCCGCACCTTTCGCTAAAAGCGGTTTCGCTGCGTCTTTATATCCTCTGTATGCTCTTATGTGTAAAGTTGTGTTTCTATTGGTAACGTTAGCATTTAAGTCTGCATTGCTGTTCAAACGCCCCCTAATACCATTATAGTGTCCAATGTTAGCTGCACAATTCAAGGCAACTCTGTTGTCATTGTCTTAACGGGTCACATCCGCACCTTTTGTTAAAAGGATTTTCACTGCGTCCTTTAATCCATTTCTAGATGCTATGTGTAAAGGTGTGTTTCCTTGGGTATCTTTAGCATTGATATCTGCTTTGCTGTCCAGAAGCTCCTCAATAACACCACAGTGTCCATTGTTTGCTGCATAATGGAGGGCAGTCCAGTTGTCATTGTTCAAACAGGTAACATCTGCGCCTTTTGATATAAGCATTGTTACTGCATCTTTAAGTCCATTTCTTGCTGCTAGGTGTAAAGATGTGTTTCCATAGATATCTTTAGCATTGATATCTGCTGTGCTGTTCAGAAGCTCCTCAATAACATCACAGTGTCCTTCGTTTGCTGCATAATGGAGGGCAGTCCAGAAGTCATTATTCAAACTGATCACATCCGCTCCCTTCGATAAAAGCGTTTTAAGTGCATCTTTATAACCTTTGCACGCTGCTAAGTGTAAAGGTGTGTTTCCTTCGGTATCT
>Ga0224511_10004303_pt1 | contig 10699 bp, 8 predicted proteins | sample SF_May12_sed_USG_2_FD_169988 | JGI IMG/M metagenome (GOLD analysis project Ga0224511, IMG submission 169988) | Sediment microbial communities from San Francisco Bay, California, United States - SF_May12_sed_USGS_8_1 | ecosystem: Environmental > Aquatic > Marine > Sediment | place: USA... | reverse complement strand
ACATATCTTGTTTACCGCGAGATGTAAGAGTTCCCACAAATACCTCAAACCCTCTCCAAAATATTAATACCTGCCAAGCGGGAAAGACATTTTGACAAAAACGCGGCATTAGACGTCCCAGCCCACAATACTTGGAATTCCACGTCTGCGGATCTCATCAGAGACGCGTCAGCCGTCGTTGCAGCGCGGCCCGCCCTCCCGCGTTCCTACACTCACACACTGCACACCGCGTGCAGGGACAGATGGAGGCACCAGCTTCTCATGGCTACTGCTACACTGCACATCGCGAGGCTTGTGGTAATGGTATGAGGTGTGTAGACTTAAAACTCAACATGTTAAGTCAATTAACGAAACTATTTCACAGCTATGACGTTCCTATGCATTACTAAACGAAAAACAATTTTAACATAGGAGGTATGTGCGTCACTTGAAGTAAATAGCATATCAAAGTATGCAAAAAGACAGTAAATTAGATGCACGCTTACAAGTTATGTGTTTCGGAAAAATATTCTTGCACGTTTGTATTTCACATCAAAATATTAAGTCCATAGTGCGTTTTATAAAGCAATTTTGCTTTTGTCATTACAGTTTTACTGTTTGTGCATTTGCATTGTGGATAACAGTTTTTTTTTAAATCAAGCTTTAAAAACATATTAAACAACGTTACACCAGTAATTAAATTTAAAAATTCTTTAAAAATACTGGCACAAAATGACCATCTTAGATCACAACATTCTGTTTGCATAACATCATACATTCATTCATTCCTAAAAAAGTCAGACCTAATTCACACCAGGCGAAATGCAATGACTTGCAATGAATGTTGTAAACAACAACCATAAAATATGCATAACAATGATGCAAAAAAGGCCCCAATGGAATAGCATAACTTAACATTCAATAAACAGTATCATTGTGAAAGACATAGGGTATGTATGTACAGGATTATCTTCTGCTGAACACATAGTTGCAATCATGTCAACCTCCAATATGCTAACTCAGTCAATCAACCTTCGAAACACATTTAAAGGTCCTCACTCAACTGGAGTTGAGTTAAATGAACCTTACATGTACACTTCTTGACAAAGAAGTTTCCGCAATGTCAACACGAGAATTATGCACTGTGTAAGAGTGTACTTGTATCTCACATAGAAAGTTCACAGTGTTCTCCTTGCACCATTCCGTGTAGAACTAATATCACATGACCTGGTAATCCTGACTGTTGCCATGGTAACGGTATTTGGGTCAGCTGCTTAGGTTTTCTCTCTGTCTCATGGCTGTATGTCCACCAACTTTTATTCCCCTGTCTTTGTCAAAAACAGCTTGGCGGCACCTCAATAGGAAGGTGTGCCTAATATGTGTACCTTTCCATGTTTTTAAACATTTCTAGGCAACTTGTTTTAACAGTTAAGCACAGTTGCTATGCAACACATAAAGATTACAAAACTGCATTGCTGGGCAACTAGGTTCTTCCCGATTGCATTGCTAGGCAACTTGGTTCTTCCCGATTCCATTGCTAGGCAACTTGGTTCTTCCCGATTGCATTGCTAGGCAACTTGGTTCTTCCCAATTGCATTGCTAGGCAACTTGGTTCTTCTTGATTGCATTGCTAGGCAACTTGGTTCTTCCCAATTGCATTGCTGGGCAACAGGACTTGTGACGTGGCGTGCTACGGGAGCACAGACATGCCAGCCTGACTTGGACAACCTCCTGGGGTATGGCTGGCTGGTTCACACTTGCCACACTGTGTCCGCATTGTCTTCTGTCTCAGAACTGCTTTTTGACTGAAAATAAAACATGAAACAATAAATCTCTTGTACTTCACCACTATTAGCAATTATTATGTATTATTTACTCAACTGCTCTTTTTTTAGCTCGAGTTTTTTAATTTAACACATAGATAATAAGCATTTACAATTTAGCACACACACTCACAAAAAGTTTATTTTTAGATAAAGAATAGTCTAACTCAATACAAATTCAAGTAAACTATAACAGAAATTTTATACATTTCTCCTGTACTATGATAGACACTAACCTCAGACTTGAGACTCTCAATCTTTTTAAGGAGTTCCTCCTGTGAGATTTCACTGTAGGCCTCAAGGGCGCTGGTGGAGCCCGTCTTCTTGTGCCGCACCTCCAGCAGCATGGAGGTAGCGTCCTGGCTCGTGGGGCGGCCCAAGGAGCCCGTGGCAATGAGGGAGGGTCGAGGCGAGTGGTGCGGCGTGCAGTATATCGTGTGCACACTTGAGCTGCGGGTCATCGGGGAGCGCTGGTACACACGCAACATGGCTTCCTTCTCACTCAGCTGGGATTGTAACGACTTTACCCTGGAAAAATATTTAGTTATGTTGTATATATCATTTCAAAACATTTGTTGAAAGTCTCTATGAGCATATTGGTTTATTAAAAAAACAACCTAATATCAATTATAAAGTAGCAATTAGCTTTTTTATTCCAAAAAAAACACCCATACAACTTCAAAAAACTATTTGCATTTCTAATCTTAGCTGCAAGCAATTTGTCCTAACAATGAATTAAACAAACAAACAAACAAAACACCAATGTCTTATACAATATTATTCAGAGTTGAGGAGATAAGTCAACAGCACGTACCTTGCCTCGAGCTCGGCCACCTGTCTATTTGCCTGATACACCTCTTCCATCTGACGCAGCTTGTCCGCCTTCGCCTCGTTAATCAAGGTCTCCGTGGAGACGCTGGAACATGTGGAGGAGCACATTGACGAACAACCCTCGTACTGCGGAAGACGTGAAGCTGCGTCACTCTCTGATTCTGACAGCTTCAACTTTCGAATACTCTCTTCCAATTGTTGTTCTTTCCACTGTCAAATAGATAATGAGTTCAAATTTCACAAGAGAAGATAATACAATTGAATGGTTGTCCTTTCCCTAAACTTTGTTTTGTCCAAAATACGTACAATTACTGGAGGCAATAAACTTTGTTTTTAAGCTAACATTTATATAAATGTAAGCAGGTATCACCACTTTTAACACATTTCAACTCATTGTAAATAAAATAAACAAAAAACAAGCTCTACCTGTATTAGTTCTTTCTCCAATTGCAGAATCTTGGCCTCCTTTTCCTCTAGTAATTTTTTCATGTCCGTACGCCCGTCTGTCTGGGCATCGCCCCTGCCACCCTGGGCGCCCATGGTTGGCCCGTGGTGTCGCCGGCAGTACTCGATCTCCTTCTCCAGCTTGGTGCGAATGTTCCGCTCCGTCTGCTCCTTCTTCTCGTACGCCGCCTTGATGGAGGCCAGCTCCTGCTTGATCTCCTCGTCATACTCCGCCAGGATCAGCTGCCTCTGTTCCTGCACGAGGTAAACATACATTTATAAAATAATGTTTCACGTTTTATTTTTATTCAAAATAAACATACTTTTTTTCTAAAAAGAGGAGTATGGATTTGTAAAGGATTAATAAAATACTTCATAAAAATGAACAGTAATTCAGTGCGTGTAGTATCCAGGTTGCCGTACCTCCTCGTCCATGCGTGCCTGCTGGGCCTGTACGGAGCGGAGGATGTCGATCTGCGCCCGCTGCTCCTGCACCGTGGCCCGCATCGCCTCCAGCTCCATGTCCTGACGCTCCTTCACGCCCAGCAACTCCTTGTCTGGAAACACACAGACACAGTCATTAAAACACTTGTACTTCAACTCAGTTGCATTTATACTGATAAACATTATGACTTTTTGTAATTTTGGGGTTTGTTATGTCACCTTCGATTGTCTTGTGGTCATATTCAATTGTATTACATGTTTTGACTTTGTCTTGATTTAAATGTGTTTTAAATGCCAAAGTAACTTTAAATTTATTTCAATAAACTCATGTGTCCACAAATGGAAGGTATATATGATGGTTGCCTCACATGTATTGACGAGATTCAAGGAAGGTGAAGTTGTGTACTCACGTTTAGCGAGGAGGTGGGCCATACTGGAGTCCGCGGGCTCGATGGCCGCCATCAGGATGTTCTCCGGCACGGGCAGGCCGGCTCCCTGCATCTGGTGCAGCAGGGACGCGTTCACCGCCTTCACCTACATTCACACAAAAATTCAATTTAAATTATTGATTAGTTAACTGTACAGATATTTATATTCACGTTTTCCATGCAACACAGAAATAGAAAACAAGCTTTCACTTGTGATGTCAAAAATTTAAAAATCAAAGATGAATTAACTTTTAAGAGATGATTATGTTGCGCACCATGACAAAACCTGCATTTATGACATTCTGAAAAAATTAGCCTTTTATTATCGTTTTATTACACTTTTTAACACTAATATCAATGCACAAATGACTAATTTTTCAATGTTGTCATATTGACTTAATTTTTGGGTAACAAATTGCAGATAATGCGGTATTTACCTTGGCCAGTTCCTCCTCCAGGCGTTTCTTCATAGCCGCCTCGAGCTGCTCGCGTTTCCGTGACGACTTCTGCAGGGACTCGTACCCCTCGTGTACTTTCTGTATCTCCAGCTCAAACTGAAAACCATACGTATTTCATAAATTAGCTACTTTTTTAAAGTTACATCATGACTAGGGAAGAATAATGTTGTGTAACAGTTCCTCTGCACAGTTATTGTTTTCTCTTATCTGAAATGAAACACCTTATAAAGTTATTGCCAAAACAAATCAAGACTTTTAATATTTATTTATAAATATAACAAATACTAACTACGCAATCTACCTTCTGCAGTTTTGTGACTTTCCGATCATAGACGGCAAGTTTCTGTCGCAGACCTCTGTTCTCCTCCGTAAGCACCTCGACCATGCGCGTGGCCTGCGTGGCAATCTGGTCAATGTCCGAATACACCGTCCCCTCCCGCCTGAAATGTGAAGGACATTATGTACGATACATCACCATGGTAGATTCAAGCAGAAAACCACACAAAACCATGAACAACTATTAACAAATTCTTCTATGAGGTAATTCAATTGTGATCTCTTTTGCAAAAGGTTCATAGTTGCAAAGAGATACATATATAAACCTAATAATAAGAGATTGAAATTACCTTTACCTTTATTTTTTGTCAAATTAAACATTGATCTATATCTTATAAGACGAGGGAATTTCAGTACATGCATGCTTTTAAAAATACATTGCAGTTGCCTGAAGATTATTCATTGTTCAAGGGCAATACTGCATTGAAACAGCGATGTAAATATTGCAGTTGTGTCCCTTTGCCACGGTATTGAATATCAACAGGCCATGAATGACTCAGGGTATTGGAATGCTTCTCTTGTCTAACACAAGACAAGGGGGGGAATCAGCTCATCTAAACTGGCTTATACAAGATTATGAATAACACTTGAGGGCTCACGCTTGCTCTATAGCTGAAGGCTGGAGAATTAAAGAGTTCCTTCGTTTGACTGTTTACACATGAACACATGGAATGTAAATACTCAATGCATTGTTTACGGGGGAAGACAAGACTCTACCAGAGCGCCAAAAACTTGGGCTTCGTTCCTAAACAAGCATGGCGTGAAGTCAATGAAAATCATTTCTCTTTAGCATTTAATCATGGCGGAAAAAAATTGCCGTTTATCAATCAACCACATGTAATATAGCATAGAAATTCTGACAAAGGAAATACCTCAAAATCAGATACCTTGAAAATCTGAGATTTTTTGCTCATCCGTTGTATAGCAGTTATCATTGAAAAGAATTTGTATTGATGGATAATTCAAACAGTCTCCTCCACCTGATGTGCTGGTGATTATACACAAATGATCATCATTAGCATTTCTGCGTAAAATATTGGTAGAGAAATCTAATAAAACTAAATGTATTCATAACATTCGGTGAATGCATACACCCTAAAGGAATGCAGATCTTAAATCATGTTTAATGGTTTCTTAATGACTGGTGAGCCCGGGCAGGGAGATGAAGTGTGAGCAGGCTTCAGCATTCCCTGGGTCTGCAAGGCTTATCACCCAACACTCATGGGGAGGGGGAAGGGGGGGGAGAGGGGGGAGGGGGAGAGGGGGTTTATTACCACCAGGAATGCAAGAAATATCAAGATTTAGGTATAATCATATAATCATAACACAGGTTATGCTTCAATCATATGATATGGAAATGAACTCAACAGTTGTTGTAGATAGATTTGTTATCATAAAACAATCCTAAAGAATTCTGAATGGAAAATGGAGGAATCTCAGGTATGTTATAGGAAACAGACAACATATCATCTCATTACTAAGAGGAAATGCTGCACAGAGAAACTGATCATCTATTTCAAGTTGTCCCTCCTTTATAATGTTCAACAGATTGTATCATAATGACACTTCATTACAATACAGTCATAAATGCATGTCAGAATTACATACCTTTAACAATAAATTAAATGTATATGCAACTTAAATTACACTATTAAATGACAATAAACCTAAAACAAATGCTTAAATGTTTCCTTTTAACAGATGCTTCATTTATAATTTTAAAAAACTTCTTTAGTATCATGGTGAAAAAATAATAAATCAATTACTTTAAGCACATTCCAGAAATTTTTGATGAACGTATTTTTTATCTAAAGTAACATTCATTATCATAATCCTATAAGTACACACAAAGTAAATTTTAATTTTCGCATGCATATATATACCAAGGTTTAACTCTATTGTTCTATTTAAAATATAAAGATAATATTCTATATCAAATATCCTATAACTCTTGTTCACTTAAACAGGTATATAAAGTAGTTGAAGTATTTTGTACTTCATGTGCACAATTATTTTTGGACTGCGTAACCCTAAATGTTTTTTAAATTGTTCAAATTTCAAAATAACCATCCCCAATATAAAAAGGTCGAAATCGTCATGAATTTCAAGTACAGGTTAATCAGTTCAGCGCTATTGAAATAATAACCGCACATGGCTTATGTTCTCCTAGTAAATTGCCCCCATATATGCATATATTAAAATAAATACCAATTTACCACATTTCTGTTATGGAGAAGGCAAGTGAATGATTGGTTTAAGCAAACATCATATCAACGTGTGAAATTACTGACATAGTTCACTTTGAGTGCGTAAATAATGTGATGTCACCAGCAAAAGCACTCTTGATAAAACGTAGATCCCCAAACCTTCCCAGAAATGTGTGAAGTTAGAAAAAGGACTGTTTTATGCCCTTAACATTGAACTGGCCTAAAATAAAACAAAGTACTGTGAAATATTTTATTCTTATGGGCACCAAATTTTGTAGTTTGACTATGATAGACATGTTTGAAGACATATAATGAATTCATATATTTTCATATTATACCCAATATTACAACACAGTACACTGAATACATTGCCCTACCCACAAAATACACAATAATAAATATTCAACAAAAAAACTTATTTCACAGTAGATAATTGTAAATGTAACGTACCCCATCTCCAGGGAGTGTTGGGAGCCGCGGTCGGACCCGGAACCCCCGTGTGAGTGGATGATGTGTTGGCCACTGTGTCCCAGCATCACGTTCAGGTCGGGTTGAGAGCGTGAGCCCGGTATCTCCGACCTCCCGGATCCGAGGAACTCGTACGAGCGGCGCGCAGCCTCCTGGTACATGCCTGGCGTGGTGTGGCCGACATGGTGGGTTGGGTGGTGCTGGCCAGGGTAGTCGGGTGGGGGAGGTAGGGGGTTGCTGGTGTAGTAGTGGCCAGGCAGCTGCTGTGGCAGGAGCCCATGGTGGGGGAGATAGGACCCGGAGCCCGGGCCACTGTGATGGAGATGGGACAGGTCATGCTGCCCTGATATCATGAGGGAGGGATCCATGGCAGCGTGCGCCCAGTGGTGTTGTGGGTAGTTGGCGTACAGCGTACTGCTGTTGTAGGAACACACTGTGTTGGCTGAGGAAGACAAAGTCGTGGTTTGATGTTGAGAAGCCTGAGCGGCGCGGGTACAGTTTGGTGAAGAGTCACACGAAAATCCCGACGCCACTGAGAGGCTCTGGTTGGAACCACTGTCACCAAGCTTGTGCTTGGAACTGGCACTAGAAAATCCACTCTCGTTTGACTGATACATGTTGTGAGACTGCCCCACGAGCATCTGGTTGAGCCCTCCATGATGGAGGGGAGAACTCACGCTGGTCGCTATGAACGGTCCGTGGGTCATGTTATGTGAATACACGTGGTTTCCTGGGGTCACGTAAATCTGTGGCGGGTTTGCAGCACACTGCAGTTTCTCCACCTCACAACTCGGCATGCCGAGCCGCTCCAGAATGCTGTACTCACTGGAGCCTGTCACGTCGTACGAGAGGCTCGCGCTCGAAACTTGAGTTTCCTCCCCTTGAGGTTCCTGGCGGGGACCGCTAGCTAGGTTTTCATTGGACGACACCGAAACGTCTGTACTGGCTTCACTGCCAGAGAAACTTCTATGTAGGCCTGCAGAGAAATAACACATGATTTAGAAATTTACTCAAGTGCATTTATGGACAATAGCATTACGGGTTCACAGAAACAATACAGGTATTTATATATTCCATAAATGACTTGTTTTAGAAAAAATTAATTAACTTTTGTAGACAATTAAATAATGAATTTATAAAGCTTCAATAAAATTTAAAAGAAGAAAAATCCTCAAACTCTTATAAAATGTGTAGAAATAAAAATGAATAATGAATATATAATTTTCCTATTCAAGTAACATACATTAATAGTATTAGATGTGACCAATTAGAGTAAATGCATTTTTGAACACATTTGACATACTACAGCAAATGCTGAATCATTCTGAGGTGTAACATTTCGTTAAGTCATAAAACTAATTTGTCAGTCTGCCAAAACCTCCCATAATTTGACATACTAAAAAGTATCAATTCGCTAAGCTATGTAATTATCAATGACAGAGCAATTTTCTGTATCAATTATAACTCTTAAATTTCATTCCAACACGAAATTGCTACAAACAGTATGAAAAGAAAAGATAAACTTTCGAGATTTAAAGTGACATTTGAAAACATTTTACTTCTGACATTAAATACACAAAAAAAACTTAAAGAAAAAATTAAGTGACTCTTTTTAGCTTCGCTTCGGTAGGATTTATGGAGATGGTTCTGTATTTTCTGTAACAAGCCTGTCTGACAAATGTTTATGGCCGTGGCAAGCACCTATGATATAAATATAGCCAGAAATATCAGTCTGTATTTGTATACATCTGCCAGTAGGCGCCTACACACATCTCTGTGAGGGGAGCCTTGCCAGGCGGCACCGTGCTCTGACATAATGCCAGGCACAGCCGTGAATGGAATTCAGCATACAAGTCACAAAATATAACCTACAAGTCACCGAGTCACTCAGTAAGGCAGCTTAGTGTGTCACAGTAACCATTACAAAATGCTGTCTGAATAATGTTGTAAAGAAATAAGAATTATACAACTCATGTTGTTGTTGTTATTACTAATTACTGTTCACTTCCCATCTACTGGTACAAACATACCAACTCAACCATTTGGAATGACATTATATTCATCATAAACGGTTGTGTGTGCAGTTTCATTTCATAACCATTGTGCACTAAATGAATAATGTTTCCTGTCATGAAGATCTCTGCCAAACTAACAATGTAACCACCAAAAATAACTGCCTGACTTTTATTGCCATGTTTTTGTCCTTCAAATGTTGCCTACTTAATTTGGAAAACTATAAGCAGTAAACTTGTTATTAACAAAAGGGCCATTTAGAATAATGTGTTAGATTATCTGTAATTGAAGAAAGAATATTGTAGATAATAAGATAATGATTTATTTGAAACATTGTAACATGTCTACATGCTGAAGACAGGTCATGGCTAGGAACAATGCATGTTTTATTTTCCTATAATATAATAGCTATTTCAAGTTTTCAACATATTGTTTGTCTATAGTTTCAACTCAATTTATAGTTTATAGATCAGTTTTGATCCCAATAAACATGCCATAAGACAGGACCACTGTTAATAAGCAGTGGTTTTAGACTTTTAGTAAGTCTGAGTATTTCAGAGGTTTCATGTCCCTTGAGAATTAACGTATCAACAGAATTTGAAATGATGTTTAATTCTCAACAAAATGGCGGGAAAGCTCGTTACGTCAAACATCGCACCTAACCAGTGATACTTAAAAGATACAGTCTTCTGATTGGCCCTACATGTAATGACATTGTATGTTATGGCGTAACAAAGTAAATTCCTGCGTTTTTGGCATCAGACGTCATGCAGTCTGTCGATACGTTAATTCCTGAGAACAGAACTGGACTACGAGAGCCTGACTGCTAGTACCAGGAAACACAAGTGACCACCAGTACCAGGAAACACGAGTGGCATCAACATACCTGTCTTTTCGCTGTGTTTGGGCAGGCCGGGGTAGGGCGGGGGTTCACGGAACTGGGACATGTTCAGGTAGATCTCCTTATACAGGTCTTCAGGGCTGTTGAGGGCACTCTGGTAGTCTGTAACACACAAAACACATGCTGGTCATTGCATTGTATTGTATTGTATTGTATTGTATTGTATTGTATTGTATTGTATTGTATTGCATTGTATTGTATTGCATTGTATTGTATTGTATTGTATTGTATCGTATCGTATCGTATCGTATCGTATCGTATCGTATCGTATCGTATTGTATCATATCATATCGGTTTAGCTTTTTGCACATAAAACACCAATGAATCTCTCAGATCTATATTAAGCATGGCTTTTCTGGGTTTGCCT
>Ga0224511_10004302_pt1 | contig 10700 bp, 5 predicted proteins | sample SF_May12_sed_USG_2_FD_169988 | JGI IMG/M metagenome (GOLD analysis project Ga0224511, IMG submission 169988) | Sediment microbial communities from San Francisco Bay, California, United States - SF_May12_sed_USGS_8_1 | ecosystem: Environmental > Aquatic > Marine > Sediment | place: USA... | reverse complement strand
CGACAAAAACATATTTGGCGCCAGCAAGAGATATGCATTCATGATGTGGACCCAGTGCCCAGATAAACAAGAGGAGTGTAAGTACAAAAACGGCTCACTGAATATCTGTCCAGTTTCAACTCCGTCTTCAGAAACGTTCTTGAACGAAGACTGTGCGATTTGCAACAATGCAGGTGATTTTAAACGTTGGCCTGCTGATGTTAAGATAAAAATGAACGATTTTCTACTGGATGTTTGGCAAGTCGAGGAAGAAGAATTCGCAGCACGAAAATTTCATCCACCAAGTGGATCGGTACAGACCTCGTGCATTGCGACACAAATAGAAGAGTATCAACTGCTGTGTTCAAATGCCCTGTACATACATTTGTGTAAAACGCTGAATTTACCATTTACGATTTACTCTTACATATACAGGAATATATTCTGTTTCTTTTGTGAATACAACAGGGACGATTTTATGTGCGCCATGTCGATTCCAAAAGAAGATACCTCGAAAATCACAATGTTGATTGATGACTCTATAAGCAAAGAGGTGCGGTCTACGTATTTCAGCCGGATAAACACCAAAAGCGACGCATGTCCTGATAAGTTTATACCACATCCTGCTAAGGTATTTTAATAATAAGTATTATTGTTGAAGAAGTGAATCGTTATATATCCCTGGGATTTATAAACACATTATTGTGCTTTTAGGACACACTTGTGTTTCAAATCGAATTATAAGTTACATGTGAGCAATTTGCAAGAATTTATAAGATAAGAATCTTTAATTTAGGTGGAACCTTAAGCTGTACGCTGTCCCAATATTACAATCGCTACACCTTTTTATTAACATCAGCATGACATTGCGACTAACTCGACCTTATTTACCTATTTTTAAACTATAATTATAAGTTTTGTTCGATATTGCTTTAAATTGTATATGGCTATTAAGATATATGTGAATTGTTTTTAAAGCATGGTCTGCCTTGTTCATGAATATGTTGCATGTTACTGTTTGAATTGCAGAATGAATGCATGCCAATCTTCTGCCCAGCGTATGAGATCGAGATAGGTGGAAAGTGTGTACCGTTGGTTCGAACAATCCATGCTAAAAAGCTGCAGTTGGATCTGTATACGAACCATCTGCCCGATGGTTATCAGATACAAGCTCCCAGTTCTAATCCCACCGAGCCAAAATGGAATCCAGCGGTTTGGGTTCGATCTCCTTGCCTTGACATCGAATGGAGTCACATATCAGTGCTTGGAATCCTGAATGCTGAGAGCAATGTTATAACCCTCTTTCGATTTAGTATGACAAAGGTTTTGCCGTACAAGAAAGGATTTGTCGTTCGCCAGCTGATGGCAGCGCTAGACAAATGCTGGAAGAATAATTGGGAACTGCTTTTAGATGGCCATTGGAAAAAGGTTTTTGTAACTATCGGTCAAGAAATTGAGACCCCATTTCTCGCCCACGAAACAGTTTTATGGAAATCATCAGACGAGAAACCATTTATGATCACTATGCCTTTTTCAATCTGGAAACTGATGCTATGTCCACGGGTAAGTGTTATCATTTTAAATGATAGAATACGATAACAAATATGATCAAATATGATTTGATCAAACCAAATAGTATGCGAAATGAAAATTAAATTAAAGATTAAATACCTCATAAGGTTTCATAAACTGTTACTATAATAATATTTCGAAAAATAAATGTTAATTGTATTTCTACCAATGTAACATTATTGTAACAATATGGCAAGTCTTCTTTATGTCATTAGGTCCGGTTAATCAACGAAGAATTCATTTACGTAAATGAGTATTCATCTGGAGTTTACCTTCCTTCTATCAACCGAACCCTCTGGCACTCGCGTTACGTATTCGAGTCCTGTCCCTTGGACCAGTGCACCTACACTATCATGGTGTGCGCAGAGGACTTCAACCCGGAATGGTGGCGTCAGTATACGAGTCGTACCAAATCGGCAGCGGCAAAACCGTTATCCGCGATGTATGTGTTGTATCCACTATTCTTGATCAGTGGAGTAATGTTTTCTCTGTAGATACCAAGTCCAGGTCTTTGTTCTTGATCAGTGGACTAATGTTTTCTCTGTAGATACCAAGTCCAGGTCTTTGTTCTTGATCAGTGGACTAATGTTTTCTCTGTAGATATCAAGTTCAGGTCTTTGTTCTTGATCAGTGGACTAATGTTTTCTCTGTAGATGTCAAGTTCAGGTCTTTGTTCTTGATCGGTGGACTAATGTTTTCTCTGTAGATATCAAGTTCAGGTCTTTATTTTTTATCAGTGGACTAATGTTTTCTCTGTAGATGTCAAGTCCAGGTCTTTATTCTTGATTAGTGGACTAATGTTTTCTCTGTAGATTGCAAGTCCAGGTCTTTATCCTTGATCAGTGGACTAATGTTTTCTCTGTAGATTGCAAGTCCAGGTCTGTTGTTGACTGACGAAACGTTCGACAGCTTTTTAACTAACGCAAACAATATCTAAAAGGATTATTCTAATTACATTTTTTCTGATCTTACATGTACGCAAAAAGAAAGGGATGTGATAATACACGAGAACGGAACTAACTTTATTCTACATTACAATGTTTATCTTTCTGTGTTGTGTACTCTATTGTTTCAATAAATGCTGTGTTTAAAAAATTATTTAATATTATATATATTCGTCATTGTAGAAAACAACTGAACACATGCCAATTTCGATTTTATGCTTAAAATTTTAAGAATTAAAATTATTTTCACTTCTAAGGCCACTAAGTCTGTATTATAAAAATTGTCAGAAGCAAATCAAACATTTATGTTAAAGTATTATGTATAGTTGTGTTGTTGTGAAAGAATAAAAAATAAATGCCACCACCGGTTTTTTACAGTTACTGGCAAATAAATTTACCTAAGGACTAAAAGACAAATACACTCAGAACCAAACAATATTGTGCGTGGCATTTGTTAATCTTCGTTAACAGTTTACCTAACTTTAAAGCGAATGTAAAAATTGTCGATATAACAACGGTACAATGAAGATAATATAATGCTACGATGATACTGATGCATTGATACCATTTACGATAATACATTGCTACGATTACGATGATACAATGCTACGATTACAATAACATAATGCAACTATTTCTATGATACATTGCTACGATTACGATGATACAATGCTACGATCACGATGACACAATGCTACAATCCCGATGATACATTACTACAATCACGATAGTACAATGCTACGATAACGATGATACATTACTACGACCACGATAATACAATGCTATGATCACGATACTACAATGTTACGATCACGATGATACGTTACTACGATCACGATAATACAATGCTACGACTACGATGAAACTATGCTACAATAACGATGATACAATGCTACGATCACTATGACGCAATGCTATGATCACGATTATACAATGCTACGATTACGATGAAACAATGCTACAATAACGATGATGCAATGCTACGATCACGATAATACAATGCTACAATTACAACGTTACATAGCTACAATCACATTTATACAATGCTACGATTATGCTAATACAATGCTACGATCAAGACGATACAATGCTACGATCACAATAATACAATGCTACGATCACGATGACACAATGCTACGATTACGAATATACAATGCTACGATCACGATAATACAATGCTACGATCACGATTATACAATGCTACGATCACAATAATACAATGCTACGATCAGGATGACACAATGCTACGACCACGATGACACAATGCTACGATCACGATTATACAATGCTACGATCAAGACGATACAATGCTACGATCACAATAATACAATGCTACGATCACGATGACGCAATGCTACCATCACGATTATACATTACTACGATCACGATAATACAATGCTACGATTACGATGAAACAATGCTACAATAACGATGATACAATGCTACGATCACGATAATACAATGCTACGATTACAATGTTACATCGCTACAATCACATTTATACAATGCTACGATTATGCTAATACAATGCTACGATCAAGACGATACAATGCTACCATCACAATAACACAATGCTACGATCACGATGATACAATGCTACGATCACGAAATAAAAGAAATTGACGAAGAAAGAGTTCCACTCGCATAATTATAAAATTGATCATAGCATTGCCATTGTAAGCTTTAAAACAATAATCCACTGTAGTGTACATGTCATTGCGTGTGAGTAAAAACGCCTCATTGTCTAGACATAAAAAGTCAACATCCGTCAACTGATCATCAACACCGTCGGCTCCATCGACCAGATCTGTAAAGAGTGCACCATGAGGTATTGAGGATTTTCTATTTTGTGCTGTTATTTTGTCATATTATAATTACTGCATATACATAACATAGCTGTGCATGCACCTGCGCTAAAATATTTGTTGTTCTTTACTAGCCTTATTGTATCGATTTACATATAAATTCACGATATCATATTAATATAAAAGGTTCGCCGCCCAGAACATTACCGTTATAAAAATATGTGTTCCGGTCTACGTCCCGCCCGGTAATCGGCATGCGTTCCCGTGCGACGTTGCCTTTGATCAGCATACGTCCTATCTGGTTCATTGGGAGTTTGAGAAAATAGTTTTCGGTTTATACCGTTAGATATATTTTGCTGTACATTTATTTGAGAAGGGGTGAAAGTACGTCGTTCATGTCGTTTGCATGGTAGCTGTCAGTAAGGTAGGTACATCATTACTCGTTATTGTCTTGATTTCGAAGAAAAATTTGACAAAATTGATAATGAACGTATAGATTGCATTGCACGTAAATACAAAATGTCAATTCAAATCATACAATTATGCAATGCAAGATTTAGTAAAACAAAACGCACAACTATATACTATCATAATGTTAAGCAAATGAAACATTTATGTCCGTTTATGTTTTCCAAAATATATAATTTATTCCTTGTCAAAAGATAAAATATATTATTCAAACGGCGTTTGTAATCACCTATTTGCGAGAAGATGATGTATTTAAAAACTAAACTTAGACACTGCTCCCCGTTTATCCGCTAGTGATCACTATCACATTGTTTACATTCTATACATCAGTCAGGTGATTGAGAATTCGTAAAGGTTGCAACAAGGGCGTCTATCGATTCGCAAAAAACACGCAGTTTTCAATATCAGAGTGAGTGGTACTTATTAATAATAAAATCAGCAGTTATTAAAAGCAATTAATTGAAAAGTTGCAGATTTAAAGCATTGTCACAGAATGCAAGTACATTGTAATACATGTACCCCTCCTCCGCTTTCTCACAGAAATGACAGCCAAGTCGAACTAAAGGGTAGCAAATGTCGAAATATTGTTAAGAAACTCTTACTTTTGTTCTGCACAATGAATGGTTCCTGCACATTCAGGCTACATGTAGATAACATACGTAAATTTTAATCTTAATTGCATTAGTAATGTGGACGTAGTTTGCTGCACAACCTTGTACCATTGGCATTGTATACAAACAGACGTTTTTATGGCTAAGTTGAAGAGGCATACCTCTGTTGTTTAGATCAATCAGCACATGAAAAGTTATTGCACATCTAGGCTACATGTTAATAGCATTATATAAAATTTCATCTAAATCTAATCGCATATTAATGAAATGTGGAAGTAGTTCGATGCGCAAATTTAAAACATACGATTTAGGCAAACATTATTATGACTATCCCCAGAGGAATATCTCTTTAATGTTTGTATCAATCAAGACGAGATGTATGTCGTGATTATCTACACATCATGTAGTTTGCATATGTCAAATTCCATTGCAAACGCTTAAAATGTGAAACTTATTCGCTGCCCAAACGTGCAAGATGGAATAACTCTGTTCACACTTGTAAGAATATATGGGGACAAGCCAACAGAACACGGCCAACGGAACACGTATAAAACATTAACATTACTATACTGTACAAATGCGTAATTTTATCACATTAATATTTATTTTTACAACATTTTCTAATTTTGCAAAGTTCCATGCACACGCAGTACGTATACGCACAACTTTGATTTAAACACGAACGATAGACTACAGTGCTTTACAAACGTATCAACAGCGTATTAACACCGTTCGTATAGCGTAGGTGTACAGGCTGCGAATAAGAACGTTTGCGTTAATGTGTGAGGGTATGTCAACGAAGGTCACCGTCAGTGTAGCGTTTATCTCCGTATGCGTAGCGTATGCAATCGTATGTGTAAGTTATGCATAACGCATGTGAACTAATAAGTAACGTGGGAGTAGCGCGCGTGCACAGCTCAACTTTAGCTTGCACCTGCGCACTTCTTTGTTCTATAGTAAAATGGCAAAGTTCGACGCCAGTTTATAATATAACAAAGGCATATTCTGATATGTCACTATACATGGGTGGAAAATAAGGTTATGACCAAAGCCTGTGTACGTTTCAAGAAAAGCATTGCTATGTAACTCAAGATAAATACCTTTGAATAAGTATTAAGACACATCATATACAGAAACTCGCCATTTCGTGTTTACATACATGAACATAGATGATTACGCGATACGAACTACTTCAATGCAAAGTAGTGCCAAAATGGGTTTCATGTTAAAGCAAAGATATTTGAACTTGTCATTAATACTAAAATACTCCATTTAAGCCTCTTTTTAAGAAGAATGAACACATACCATTGATCTGTAATTGCTTCTTATCAAGTCTTCAGCATTCAAACTCGCGTAAGCTCTCCCGTGTTATGTTTATATGTAGTCTGTATATACCCGATGCGCATGACGCACTATTCTCAGTAAAAATTCATAATTAAAAATCACGCTAAACACGCATTTTCGGCAACGATTTTCTAAAAGGTCCTCTTACGTTTGTGTTTGGTATACATTCTGATTAATCAGCTTGCTGGGACATTAAAGGGAATCCACTGAGGTCTGGTCGTGTAACAACCTTTTTTTTCGAAAACTTGTTTTTATCTTGTTGTCGTGTGTAGGGGAAAACAGTCTATCTTGTGGTACCGTAATATGTCTTTTATCGGTTTGCAGTTTAATTTAAACTTGTATTATTTCTGTTTATCTCGGAAAAGCGTTGTAAGGTATTCCCTGTTCAACAGATACATTCCAGTTTTAAACTGAGTTTCCCAATCGGTAGATGACATGACAAGGTACCACAAAATAAGTCTTGATACACTAAAAACGTTAGTAACAAGAAGATTTAGGTTTTGACAATTTTCTATTTTAGTGTGTTACACGAATAGGCCTCAGTGGAGTCCTGTTAATGCTTTTGCATTAAATAATTGACGTGATAAGACGTACTTTTATCAATAAAATTATACGACGAAGATAAATAATATTTAATCGGTTTTATGTTAATTAACGCGAATATTTGTTGTCAAATTATTTGATATTTATTCATCATTATAAACTAATATTTATATAGACCAAAACATCTACTTCTGTATGACTTATGTGCGTTGTTATTATTCTTCTTCGTGTCAATTTCATTAGTTTATGGACAAAAGACGCAGTAAAAAGTGCAAAACAGCAACTTTATTAAAATGACTTGCCACAATGACTTGGCATGCATATTCAATTCTAAAGAATATGATATCGGTCACATTACCACGCCCTCGACTATCCGCCGCCCAATCGTAACACTCGGGCATTTCCGTAACCACTCGGAAAACATCAGCCATTATTTTATTATAGCTCTTCGAGAATCGCCGAATAGTTACGATTGTTCCGTAACCTGACAATACGTGTTTTTCGTTGTATACATCTGATCGCGGTCAGATTATCCGCCGCCTTGTCTGCGACCCTATTTTAAACTGTACTGATGCGGAATATACACGTATAAAATTACAAGGTAAAAGCAAAGGTGGCAAAGGTATTCTTCAATTTTCAAAACTGTTGAAAAACGGTACATGTGCTTTGAGTATGATGCGGGACCAAGTAAATTATTCAAAGTTACACAGTAAAAAATATCTGCTTTTTACTTATAATGTATACTTATTTATTTAAGTTTGATAGTGACGCAAGCTAACTGTCTTTGTATAAGGGAGGTTGCGAAATCGACTTCAACGTCGACTTCAACGTGCCTTATCCCAATCACGTTGAAGTTGAAGTCGTTAGCTTAATGTGAGATGCGAAACAAGACGTGAACGTGAGTGGTAATTCAAGCATAACATTGTCAGCACTGCATCATTCAGAATATTTAACAGCAATATGTCCTCTAACTGAATCAACAATAAAAAAGACTATATACTCCAATGCCGGGTCAAATTTGGAATGGACAGAACTAGTAAAAAGACAAAATTTTAACAAGAGCCGGTTAAACCAGGACGGACAATGTGGCGAGTATATGCATAAAATCGCTGTCAAGTTAAAGTTAATTGGCAAAACTACAAGAAATATTAGTATTAAGCTTCTGTTTTGACGAATCTGTGATATAACATTTTCATGAAACTCGCACATTGTACTTTGAAAACGGGCACTTCTGTTTAAATGACTAATTTACTTTTATACACGTCATGTTACGTTTTACGATGCATCAACTTTTAAGATTATGTTTTCTTTTATTCCATATTTCATTATACTTTATACGAAATCTTCTTTTGTTTTTGTAATAGCTATGACCTAGCAGTTTGGCTTACAAATAAAACTAATTTGTACTCCATTCAATACTATATTTATTATATTCGTATGATTCCTATAAACTAGTCATATTGTGTGAGATATTATAACAAAATAAAACTGATGTTTATTTCAGTGTTGTTTCCCCCATATTATGAATAGCTTAAAACACATAAATGGATATTTCCATGTATATTATTCATTCAGTCCCGTCAACTTTTGCTGTAACATCATTCGTCATATTATAATTGTACCATATAAAACAGCTGAATTTATCCGCGGTTGAGGGACGCAACATTCTAAAAGTGCTTAGTCCTAGCGACTCAGCAAAATTTTAAACTCACACGAACAACTATAAAAAAAATAACCTGATGAAAATGACGTTTGACGTTATCTGGTATTCTGGGGTGTAAGTACATGTATTTCTTTCATAATTTAGAAAAAAATAATGCCACATAGTACATAACAATTATCAGTTCGAAAATATATTAGACATTTTATCGTTCAGCTTTTTGCGCGTCTGTAATATAACACTTTCATGAGCACATAAGCACATTGTACGAGTACTTTTTGTATGAAAGGGCACTTCTGTTAAAATATGTGTTCATTTAAAATTTACTGTCATGATGTAATATTATGTTTTTTCAATGCCTCAACTTTATCTTTCAAGATTTTTGTGTTCTTATTTCATACATGATGATACTTTATGAGATACTGTGGTATTACTTATTTTCGCGCTTGTCTAATTTTCGCGTAATTCGCGCTATGGCCGATGCGCGAATTTAAGACCGCGCGAAAGGTAAGCCTAAACGTCATATTTTTCGTTCCAAAGTGCTGTCATCTCGATTGCAGCTGGTCTAAATTCCGCGTTCCGGCGCATGCGCGAATTTAAGACCGCGCGGAATGGTCTATTGTCGGCTTTCCGCGAAATTTAGACAGCGCGAAAATAAATAATACCACAGTATACTGTTTTGTATTGGTAATGGCTATGACTAGCAGCAAACTGATTTGTCTACTTCTTGCCTTGTTTCAGTTTGTTGACCGGCAGCGAGGCATTAGAACTTAGAAAGAGACATCTGTGACGCCGCATACTGCGCCTGACGCATAAATGGCTTCAAATCCATTTATGCGTTGAAATGCAAAGCATAAACGGCACACCCTTTATGCGTCAAAAATGCACACCTTAGCAGCATAAACAACCACAAGTTAACGTTATGGATTTATGTGTTTGTATTGAAGACGTAATTTTTAATGTAAAAATCTTTTTCGGAAAACAAAAATGCGTGATACATGTATAATGTAACGTCAAAATAGAACGTTATGTATAGAAAAAAATGTAGACAGAGGAAAGAGAAAACGATCAATCATTTCAAACCATTTTAGCTCATCTGATCCAAAGAGTCATCTTGAGCTATTGTGACGCTCAATGTCCAGCGTGCGTCAAACATTTGCTTAAACATCTTCATCTTACCTACTTGGCAAAATTGAACTTAGCATGTTCCTTGCATGAAGCTCTACAAAATCGCTGGAAAAATTCTATTCAACTGAGAGCTGTGATTGCTATGGCAACCGAAATATCTTTTTTATGTGCTTCTCAAAACCCACATCGCATAGAAGTTTGATATTTGGCATGTAACATCATCTAGTGGTTTTCCACAATGTATGCCCCTAGCGTTATCAGTTTTTATCTACAGTGCCCGTCCGTCTGTCCGTCCGTTACACTTCATGTCCACTTCATATCTCATTTAAGGAATAAATTTCGTGTTTGATAAGTTCACCGAGTGATGAACGTCATTAGGGCTGGTTAAGGTGTGTGGAGTCCGAAGGACTCCACGCTTGCTTTAACCAGCCCTAATGACGTTCATCACTCGGTGAACTTATCAAACACGAAATTTATTACTTATACAGTGAACTCGACAGTTTCGGGTCATCGACAGTTCCGGGTCACCTTCGCATACACATTTTTTTAATTCTAGAATGTCAAAGTATACTGACTTATTAATTATCTAGTCATTTTCCTAAAATTATAAGCTGCTTGAGATTTGTTGTTGGTTGTAAAAATTTGA
>Ga0224511_10004301_pt1 | contig 10701 bp, 7 predicted proteins | sample SF_May12_sed_USG_2_FD_169988 | JGI IMG/M metagenome (GOLD analysis project Ga0224511, IMG submission 169988) | Sediment microbial communities from San Francisco Bay, California, United States - SF_May12_sed_USGS_8_1 | ecosystem: Environmental > Aquatic > Marine > Sediment | place: USA... | reverse complement strand
TAACAAGGAAGTTACACAAAATGCAATACTCAAATAGCAAACAACAAAACCTATTGTTCTTGCACACAGCACTTTCAATGTCTCCTATCAAGCCTATGAAATTGCAATAACTAAATAAAGGTGCAAACAAAGAAAGTGGAAATAAAGCAAACATTCAGCAAAGTAATGTGTCGTGTACTTCCACACTTATAAAACCTATCCTTATTTAAAGTTTCATAAAGTCAGAATAGTAAATGTTGAAAACATAAGGCAACCACAAGTCTTGAACATTAAATGTTATACCACGCTGCCACACGCCAACCCAACTACCAGACCTATCTGCACCAATGTGTAAGCAATATGTTTTGTAGGGAAAAAAGTTGAAACACTTGTTTTATCAGTCTTTTTACAATCGTATTTGTCAATTGCGATAACAATTAATTTGATAACAATTAATTTGTTCCGTTACTGAACAAGAAAGAAAAATATTTAATAGTGGTTAACAGATACACATTTGTCACTACTATTAACAACAAAAGCTATGTTTTATGGGTAAAGTGATAAACAAGGTCATTTTATGAAATAATTACCTAACAATATGGTTAGACACTAAACTATATTAAATGCACAGTAGGGCCAAAGAAAAAATATGTCTATTTCTTGTAACATGGCCAGAAAAATGGGTCAGTAGAAGGGATTATTCTAGTATATAATCTAGATTGATGTGAAAACTTTACTGGAAACCATATCATTAGATGTAAAACATGCTTTTTGTGAACAAAACTGCATTCAGAAATGTTGTTCTTTATTTTAACGACTTGATGGATGTTTTTATCCTTACACCATTTTTATATGTAAAAATAAATTGCACTCAACAGGAAAAAATAGAGTTGGAAGAGTTACAGTTAACAGACTTATTTTTGAGGCGTAACACATATTTATTTGCCTCTAGTCTATAAACATTTAAAGGTACTAACCACCGTTTAAAGAATTTACAAGAAAAAGAAAAAAAAATGTCAATAAGCCCAATACTTTTGCTATCATCGTGTTCAGTAAGTTAATATTAGATAACTGGCATAAAAATATTGTTACGAAATTCAAGCAAATAGTCGTTAAACCTGTTTTTGCATTTCAAAATTTTACTAGGTAGGTACCTCTTTACTGCGTAACTCATGTGGTATATAGTTGTTAATTTAGCCACAGTGCCTATAACATTCCTCCATAGCGCAGTCGGTAAGCAAGCTTTTTTATACACAGTCACCATAACACCTCGGTTGCGGGTTCAAATCCCATGTCCAACAAATATTTGTTTTAATCTTATTGTTTTTTTACCCCTTTATTTTATGAAAAATATGTTTCAAATTGAAAAATATACATCAACAATTCTTTTTTAATCCAATAAAACAGTGTCATATTGTCCAGTGCTCAGCATCCAAATGAAGTTAACATTTCTGGTTCTAAGTACACTAAATGTCTGTTACAACTTTTGTTGTGTTTATGACTGATTGTCAACATTTTGGTGGCCAAGCTTGGTTCTTCTTATTCTTCCTCCATCTCTGTCTGATGCATTTCTAAGCCAATCTTTGATAAAGAACTCAATACCATGTCCATTTGCCTGTGGAAAGTTTCTCTGTACAGCCCCTATTAAAAATAAAGAGAGAATTTCTAAAATATGAATTGTTAGTGTAGCCAAGTTTAAGGTTAACCATCAAAATTGGATTGTTAAACATATGAATAGAATAATTCATATTTTGGGTGGCTTTGACATTTGCTATACCTGAAGGTATGTTAGCGCCCAAGCATGTGGCACAAGGGTGCTTACATAACCCTAGGGTCTCAGCAAATGTTAAAACCCATAAAAACGTTTATTCAAAATGCTTCTGAAATTAATTTTGTCTCTTTTAAAATTATACAAAAATACAATATAACAGTTTTCTCCGCATTTTAAGCTTTATATGTAAACAAAAAGCTTTTTTAGTGTGTGTGACTGGTCACATCAATTTTTACAGCACGTCTTGGGAGCTGAACATTAAGAAAGTAGCGTTTAACAGCATGTACTCCTTTGTAAATGCACATTTTTCAGCTTTTTCATGTTAGTTGTCCAAGGCTTTGAGCAAATCAGTTTGCATGAAAACTGAAAATTAAGTAAACAACAAAAAATATCTTACTAAGAACTGCAGAACTCAGTTTCAGTGACCCAAATGACATCTTTCCTTTGGCTCCCGTCCAATTGTAATGCACAGCAAGGCTGTTGTGAAGGGCTTCCTTCATGATTCGCTTAGTCATCATTTTGACTGAAGATCCACCAATACTAGAGAAATAGCTGACCTGCAAGAAAGCAATTGCAATATGTATTCATAAAATAGGATTTTTACAGTGCTATGTGGGGCACTAAGTAATTTATTTTGTTGGTAACAGGTTGCAGCTCGATTTTATTTTTATTTTATTTTTTTTGGGGGGGGGGCAAAACTGTGAAAAACTTTCCCTCTAATTAAATTTACTTGAACTCTAAAGTAATCTAGCATATCATTAAAAAAGAATCAATAACTTAAACAAACAAATTACAGTGTTTGGGAGAAATAGCACACCAAAGAATAAAAACAAACTGTCACATTTTTTCAATGATTGTGATTTATCATGCTAAATTCTCTAAATGTTGGGGCACAGGTAACAGCCTTATTTACAAAAACATCACTGCAGCAATAGAAGTCAGTTCTTTAAAATATAATTATTTTTAATGTTGTGAAGACTTATAAGAATGCTTATCAAATAGTCAATGATATAGTCACAGAAAAACAGAACTGTTATTTTACGGCTGTTTTAACAACTGTACAGCATAAAATTTGTTGTTTGCTCTTTTAAAGTAGAATTGCTGTAATGAGTACCATAGTGAATCTAAATTAGCTTAGCGGTTGCAGGGCCAAAACTCCATTTTGGGGGAAGGTGCCTCAGCCTTTTTCTTGGGGAAAATTTGCGTGATTTAGGAAAACTTTGGGAAAAGGGGTCTCAAATTTAACACAAACTTTTAACAACTTCTTCAAAATAGAAAGCATAAAGCACTGGGAAATACTAATAAAGGCAGTTAAAGACCTTAATTCAACACCATCATTTAATTTTGTTCTAAATTCTATGGGAAATTACAAAAGACTTGGTAATTTTGAGGACCAAACTGGTGGGAAAAAAAAGGCTAGTTTGGTTGGGGAAGCAGCCTATATTCAGCCTCTACAAAGAAGAGTTTTTTGGCCCTGGGTTGTTCAAAACTATCGTTTAGTTACTTATGTTACACTTATGTGTAAGCGTTAAATCATCAGCGTCAACGCTTGCTAACGCTGTCAACGTTAGTGGGTTTTTGGAAGCTGTGTCGACATAAGTGTTAGTTAACGCTGATGTAACCCTTAAAAGTTAGCGTTAGTATCAACGGTAAGCTAACTTGACGAAGCATATTTTACAATTCAAAATTATTTTAATGCTTTTGCTGTCATGAGGTCAATGTGATAAATATTCATTTAAGTGAAAGCCTAGTAGAATCTACAAATGTACATTATGTACGTTAAAAAAAATTCACTCAGTAAATAATCTATGAACACACTACACAGCTCCTGCATAGAAACAATCAATAACTGCATTGGTATCGTAAAAGGTGCCAATTAACTTTGCCTTTTCTTATTTTGCATCCATCATATGCCATATTACATGATATTTATAAAATTTTGATTTTCCAATCTTGAAAAATAAACAAAATTAAAGTTGTTGACTAAATACCAAAAAGGAACTAACTTCCTAAATAGCAAAAAGTTAATTACAGCAGAAGACCTCTACAACAGGCAGTCAAAATATGTTGAGAAATAAAAATATGTTGAGTTGATAGACTGTGCCAAAGCATGTCTAAGTCAGAAAAAGTAATTAGAATCTTCCTACTTTTCTTCCACAAATAAATCTAATGTAAAAAAAACTTACTGAAAAGACTACATACAAGCACAGCAAAAATGGGCAGATAAATGCTACTAGTACAACCGTTTCTTGTAAACCGATATGACAAACATTTTTCTTGAAATACAGTTTACCTAAATCACAAAAGACCTTGACTGTGGCAGCTGTCAACAATGAAAAAACAAAACAAACAAGAGCTGTCACAGGAGACAGCCAAGCTCGACTAATAAAATACTGGACGCAGTAAGGAGGACAAAACTATGAAAGAAAATCAATTATGTAGAGTTATGAACCTTGTCACACAACATGTATGTAATGATAAGAAGTATATATTTGAAGTTTGAAGTAGATACCTTAAAAAGTAACAAAGTTATAATATTTCTTAAAGAAAACCCTAAGTTCAAAGAGAAATAAATCTGTAAAAATTACTTCAAGAGTTATGAACATTGTCACATAAAATATAATGGATTATAAGGAATAAGTATTTGAAGTTTGAGGTAGATATCTTTAAAACTAAAAAAGTTATATATAGTAAAAAATAACATTTTTCTAGTAAAAATATCTAAGGTGATGGGGAGATAATTCTTGCAATATTGGTGCTAGAGTTATGAACCTTATCACATAAGATGTGGATGATGATAAGGTACATTTATTTGAAGTATGAAGTTGATCCCTTTAGAAATAAATAAGTTAAAGTAAAAAATAATATTTTCTAAAGAAAATTCTAAGTTCAAGGGGAGATAAATCTGAAAATATTGGTGCTAAAGTTATGAACCTTGTCACATAAGATGGGGATGATGATAAGGTACATATATTTGAAGTATGAGGTTGATCCCTTTAGAAATAAAGAAGTAACAGTAAAAAATAGTATTTTTTAAGGAAAATTCTAAGTTCAAGGGGAGATTTATCTGAAAATATTGGTGCTGGAGTTATGAACCTTGTCACATAAGATGTGGTTGATGATAAGGAACATATATTTGAAGTTTGAAGTTGATACCTTAAGAAATGACAAAGTTATAGTGAAAAATATTTTACTGCACCAAAACTTTAATCTGAAATCTGGACGCGGACGCCGGGGCGAGTAGGACAGCTCTCCATATACTTCGTATAGTCGAGCTAAAAATCAGAAGTAGGAATATCATTTGTGTAGGCTTTGGAGGCAAGAATACTCAGTATGCCCTTTATTGTCAATTTTAATTGCCTGTCCTTTTCATTTTCTGGTTACTATTCAGGTCTGTTTGAAAAGTAAAAATGTATTGGTGGATCTAGAATTATGAAACGTAATTTTTGCCAAATGTTTGTGTATTTTTTATGTTAAAAAATTATAACAAAGATTGACTGCAACACTGGTAATAATCACATATGTTGCCCTGTTGCCGCCAATGAAATCAACAAATGTAAAAATCAGGTAGAAAATGAAAAAAGACTTGAAAGACACAAAGGTAAGCTTATCATTTAAATTGAAGAAAAAACTAGAAAACCAGTGTTGATGTTAACAAAAAGTTAATGTCAACTTAATGCTGGTCTGACCAACGTTACAAATTGTCGTTAACTAACGTTGATTTTAACGCCTAAGCGCAAGTAGTTAACGCTGATAGTAAGCGTTAAATCCTTAATGTTAGTTTTGAACAACTGGGCCAAACATTCTGCTGGTTTTTTAAAAGTTTGCCAAATTGTGACATGGTGACCATGTCTTAATAACGACATTGTTAGTTGGTCCTTGCAACATCATATTTGTTTATGCAATTAGCCGCATTTGTTCCTGGCAACAAACCAACATGGTTGCATGGCAGGTATTCTACCTTAACCCTTTCGCTGCCAGAGGGTTATTGTTTTATTGATCACCTATTTGCCAGAGGGTTTTCTAAGAAATTACTTTATTATTAATTAATATAATTATCATTATTTGAAATTAGTATTATAATAATTATATGTTTAAAAATCCGTTAGTATAATAATAATTATTGTCGATGGTATAATTTTCTTTATATTTATTATTATTTTTATTATTATTATTATTGATTTATAATTATTACTATTATTAATAAAGAAACGGCTAAAGCCGTCTATATGGCAAATATGCCGAAAATAACAGGAACGGCTTAAGCCGTCCCTATGGCAGTGAAAGGGTTAAATGACCTCAGAAAATTTCATTTAGGCTTCATGCTTTCTAAACTAGATAAAAATTTGTTTATACCATCATTTTCATGGAGCCTGGCTCATTAAGGATTTCTTCCGTATGGTTGAGTTGTTCATCTGTTGATATTGGAAGATAAACTCCATCTGGAACATCTGTGTTTTTCTCCCCACAACCATCAAGTCGTTTCACTAGCCCAGAAATCATTGCCATCATTTCGCGTTGACCCTGTTTTATGTCTTCCAGGGTTCTGAGTATTACTACATCACGACCTGAAACACCAAATAGAATTGAAAATAAAAAGCAATCAAGGGAGACAACAACCATTATAATGATTAATCAAATAGGATTTTAGACAAATAATGTCTGGCTTAAAATTTTTTTTACATGACTTGTTTAACGATCATTCTGAATTAGTGCTTAAAGTTAAACAACACTGATTTATTACTAATTAGTAGATTAAAGGTATTGATGTAATTAAACCAGTTATAATATTAAACATTGAAACACAGAATTTAATTCTGAATTTCTGTGATAACTAATTCCATATTTTCCAGTAAAAATACAGATATATTACTCTAAGTGTAAACAAACTTTAAGGGGCACTTAAGTATTCAAGATTACTTTTTACTATTTTATACATTTATTGTTCTCTAATGCAATAATACATTTACAGTGTTGTTGTATCGAGTCCTGACTGTAAATACTTTTAAATAAAGAAAATGTGATTAAGGCTCCCACGTTTACAATTTTTTGTAAACGTTTACACGATTGCTAAGAACTGAAACGATACCGTTTAAACGGTGGTACCTTTATGTACTATACACACCATGTATTTGAGTCGCCAAATGATGTCTTTCTTTCTATTTTTAATACATGTACTAATAAAGAATGTACAGGGCTCATCACGATTGAGTCAGCACACATTTTTTGCATTGTAACCCCATAATGATGTGTAAAGGGTTGTAAACACCCATTTTCCGTTTGTTTACTTTGGAATAAACCACTAGATGTGATAAAATTCATGATTACAGGCAATTATTAAGAAATTTTGTAAGACAATATAGTCATTTTGATTAAACGGTAAACAATATAGTAAACGTTTATGAATGAAAATCAAACGACTCCGTTTAAACGTGTAATCGTGGGGGCCTTAAATGTGATATACATTTTATGATTTATATTTAATTTAAAAGCATGTTTTCAAATTAAATTAGCAACTTTTACTGATTAAAGAACAAAACATTTCTACCCGAGAGAATATTCTGAGCTTGGTCTGAGCTAGATGTCGATGATGATGATTTTGGAGACGCCTGAGGTTGTGGACCTAGTGACACCTGATGAGGCTTTCGTGACGCCTGAGGTTGTGGCCCTAGTGACACCTGATGAGGCTTTCGTGACGCCTGAGGTTGTGGCCCTAGTGACACCTGGTGAGGCTTTCGTGACTCCTGAGGTTGCGTCGTTGTACACACCGGAGTTTGCGGCCTTGAAGACTCATGAGGTTGCAGTCTTGGTGTAGCCTGAGGTTGTGGCCTTGAAGACTCCTGAGGGTGAGGACTTGCAGACTTTGGAGGTTGTGAACTTAGAGACACTTTAGGTTGTGGCCTTAATGAAGCCCGAAATTGTGGTGTAACTTTTCGAGCTTCAGGAATTTTTTTTGGCGGAGTTGGGTAATCACCTTCACTCTCTTTCTCTGATTCTGAATCCATGAATCGTGGGTTTGGCCTTCAGTTTTAACAAAAAGGGTAACATATATATATATATATATAATTTCAATGTCAAATTCAACTACACATGTACTTAAGATGATAAAATAAACATTTAACTTTAAGTTATAGGTCTTAATGTTTGAAATATCATATGAAAAAAGGTAAATCAATAAACTGTTATTAACATGTATACTTTGTTTTATGTCAGGAGAAATTGAAAAATATGCTGTTTAAATTAATGAAACATCTTATTTTCAATTAAGTTCACAAATATTTAAATATATGCTATACTCTTTGTTAAGGGTGTAACGGTTTACCGGTATACCGATATATTGCAATATGAAAAAATAAATTTCGTACCGCGGTACGATTTTTGGAAAACCGGTATTTTATAAAAAATCATAATTTTCAATTAATTGCCTTCTAATTTTGTACAAATTTCACATAAAATATTTAATTGGCCAATTTTGTTGGCGTCAACGTAAGATAAAAGTATCCGACAACTAGTACACTTAAAAGTCAATAAGCGGCCGCATAATTTACATAAGCGGCCCAGATGTGAAAGGTCACACGCAACTAGTTTTGTTTATCAAATTGTGTGACACTTTACTTTCTATTTATTCCTTACATTTTTATTAAGTTTCTACTAAAATATATACATATAATAATAATATATAAATGTTACTCCATCTTTACATAAAAACATATACAAGACAATACGTATTGCAATATATTGCAATACGCTTCAGCAAAATGGCAATATATTGCAATACGGTTTTTGCTGTATTGTTACACCCCTACTCTTTGTATAAACCACAGTGTCTATTCTAGGACGCGCGATTGCGCGATTCACGCTAGTATTTCAGAGATCGCGCACAATTCAAAATCATGTATGTGAAAATCGCGCATCTATAAAAAAAGTAAAAAAAACCGTAAAACTTCCATCCCACATTATATTTGGTTGTTTTGTTTACATTTACACCGAAAACCGAAGGGAGGTAACTGTAAGCTAATTATAATAATTAAGTACCGTATGGTATTGGTTACGCGAGTTGACGGAAATTAACGGAATGTTCCGTATCGACCAGAACTGGTGTGCTAGGTCTGACAGTTGGGCGCCATTTTAGTGTAGTAAATAATCAAGAAAAATGAGGCAATTCCTAGCTTGGCTACGATCTAGACGTGAAAGATAGGCTGATTATTTGTATTGCCAATCCCTTTATAATCAATCGCGGCAGTTCTGTAATAATATGTTTTCGTTTAAAAATTAAGGGGGGACAACTTCTGCTGCCTTAAATAAATATTATTGTTTAATTATTTCATCGGTTGAACGCCTCAGTGTAAACTTAATGCAGATGACTTAACATTGGCAGTTTATATTGGCACCCCTTGATTTTGAAAATCGCCCCCTTTTTTGAAATAGAGGGGGGAAAATCACCCCTATTTTTCAATTCCTAGAATAGACACTGAAACCATTATTTATAATCATGAAAGAAGGGTTTTCAAGTTGTGGTAAACATGATATGACTACAAAGACACATTTTTAAAACATTCACGATTTTAACAGATTTCCCCCTATTTTCTTTCTACAGACATAAATGTATCATTAAACTCAAATACCTATGCTTCCTTTTATTCCCCTTTTTTGGTGTTGAAGTGGTTGGAGTACTATCTGTGCAAGAATGTGTAAGAATGTCAGACTCATCCTCTGCCTCCTTTGCCTTCCTTAGCGCTTTTTGCAACAAATCTGAAACATTTGTATAAGTCAATTTGTATCAAATTCAATCAATTGGTAAAGTAGTGCTTTCACTAAGCAATACCCTCCTAATGCAATAACTTTATAAGTCCATGGTTTCCAACTTTCCACCAATGCTTTAGGCCACATAAAAATTATGTTTGTTTAGGGTAACATCTTCCAAAATAACTAGGTAGGGTAGGTAGTTGTTTTTTTGTTTTTTTTACCTAACTTTTGTTACATGAATGGGTCTAATTGCCAATGACTATTTTTCCAAAGAGATGTGAAAAAACTGTAAGGGTCGACACCTTTTGCTAGGTAGGGTTAGGTTACCCCAAACAAACATATTTTTATTTTACGCCTTATCAAAAATAATTGGTCTGCCTCATTGGCAGCTACGGCTAATAACTTAAAAAAGGAATCACCTATCAGAGTTCTGACAAGATAACATAATTTTTAAATATAGAAATATCACCTCTATACATAAACCCTCAAAGGAAGGGAACAGATTGGGTTTTTTTTGTAAAGGTCTTGCTCTCTAATAATCTATTTATATCTTTTAATTATTTATATTTATTCAATTAGGTACATGTACAAAATTATGTTTATATTTACCAGTAGTGTACATTGTCCTTATAATTCTACAGGACACCCAGGTGTTGTCTGGCTCGGCATGTTGTTTTAATGCCAAACCTAGTTTGACTGATGTTTTGACAGGGGGCCAAAGAACGGTATCATCAGAACTGTCTGTGCCACTTTCCTTGACAAGCCATTTTTCAGATACGACGGCTATTTCATTGGTATCGAATTCAACCACCAGATACTTAGTCATTGTCTGGTAAAACGAAAGCAAAGAGAAGGCATCAGACATTGTCTGGTAAAACGAAAGCAAAGAGTAAGCATCATACAATTTTTTGTAAAAGGAATTGCAGGCAAAGTTCTGTTGAAATAATTTCTGGAATTTGATTAGAAAATATTTATTTAAAATATAAAATTTTAGAAACATATGTCATATGCAATTTCGAAACACATACTAAAACACAAATTTCTCTTAAAAATCGCGATTCAAAGTACCAAAAGTTTCATATATATCAAAACATCTGACTGAGTGCAATTTTGGTTGCATTAAAACACAGACAAAAGATATCAAATGTATTAAGGTGTTATGAGCGAACCATTCAGCAGTCATTCAACATGAACTGAGACAATAA
>Ga0224511_10004300_pt1 | contig 10702 bp, 3 predicted proteins | sample SF_May12_sed_USG_2_FD_169988 | JGI IMG/M metagenome (GOLD analysis project Ga0224511, IMG submission 169988) | Sediment microbial communities from San Francisco Bay, California, United States - SF_May12_sed_USGS_8_1 | ecosystem: Environmental > Aquatic > Marine > Sediment | place: USA... | reverse complement strand
CTCTAGCTGCACTTACACTACTCTAGCTGCACTTACACTACTCTAGCTGCACTTACACTACTCTAGCTGCACTTACACTACTCTAGCTGCACTTACACTACTCTATGCTATTCTTTCGTTGATATTGAGGACTTTTTTCCAAAGTTGACTTTCCGCTGCATTTAACTAACTAGATGAACATTTTTTTACAGTACGAATGCACCCATCATAAAAAAGCATATGGGCGCTAGGACAATCTATCAAGCCATCTTTATTTTCAGGACATCTAAAACAGGCAGTGAGACCCACTATCCATTGACGGCTTCCATATTAGGACTTTGTTTCAGAGCTACAAGGAAGTTCTCGTTCAAAGTATAGACTCTTTGTGCATAAGCATCTGTCTCTGCGAAGGACTTTTCTCTGTCCGTGAACCTCTATATCTTCTTTAGTCATATGGGAACGCGACTATGCAACTAACGCTGGATGCACCACTCTTAGATAGGATTACAAATACTTCAAGGGGCAGAAACTCAATCCTGGCTCAATTAAAGCCTTGGTCTTGTAGTTTTGTAGACTTCCTATAAAAGATTTGGTGCTGGGGTATAGTTTTTTAGGCTTTATCACTTTATAACTGTATCACTTCCATGCAACTGTGTTGGTAGGTGAACGTTCCAGTGATCTACCAGACCAGAGCCCCTAACCGTCGACTACAGATGCTGTTTCAGAGCCCGAGTTTTATCAGTAGAGATTGTAAGGATAGATTAGTGGACTAGTTACATGGGGAGTGAAATAGTGAACCAGTAAGACAAGGAGTTGGGGTAATGGAGTAGTGGTGCAGTGGTATAAAGGGTGGAGTACAGTAGTTTCCTATTATGAATATTCTCGGTCATTCGCTTATAATTCACACCACTTACTGCATTTACTGTCATTCTCACTCCCCAAGGACTCATCTCAATTGTTTGTTTGGTGTCACACATCATAATGAGAAATGGTGATGATGTCTAACTGTCTATCACGGGCATGTTAACAGCTCAACATAACCAAGCAATATGGACACGAATAGGATAGGTTGCATAAAGTCCTTTAGAGCCCTTCAGAGCTTCAGGTTATATGTACTGTACTGAGATCACGGTTAATGAGAGGCGATTAATCTAAGTAACACTCCGTCATAGAGAGTCCTATGTTCAGATTTCCTCCATGTATGGGGGTGATTAACAAAGTTTTAGTGAAAACGTTTTGGTTATATAAACAACTCCTAAATAATTTCAAATCTGAAAAGGCATACAAATTATGTGCTCAGTGCCCTGTATTCGCAATGACTGTAGGCCATCCCCCCAATTCCTTCGACTAAGATTGCATAGTATAATTTGCTGCATGTTGAAACTGTGAATTAGAAAGTGGGGGTTCCCATGGCATCATCATAATGCTCCATGTACAACATGCAGGCATAATATAACCCCAGATACATACACTTAACGCCAGGTCTTGCGAATATCGCGCATTTCATGTATTCTTGTGTTTCTATGGTTGTAAGGGCTCTTTCAGACCTGTGCCAATCCACTTTACATAAAGCTTACAATAAATGAATGAACCCTTTTCAATGTCAAACTCCTCAAGGGCCTGAATTAAATAATTTCGTTATTCGCGACAGCACCGAAAACCCAGTCCCCAGGGGCAGACTGCCTGCCTAGCTCTGCACGAAATCAACATTTAGATGACAAATTGGGCCATTTAGCCATCCAGTGACATATCACTGACATATCATTACTGAAGGGGGTTCGTGTTAGAGCTGCATGCCCAAATGAAGGTTTAATTCGTAGGGGTTATTATGGTCTACATTAAAAGATGGAATTGTGAAATCGGGTGCCGATAACATGTATTGTGGTTGTCTGTGCTGTTGAAACTGCTCAGTTAAACTTCTCGGTTGGCTGTATGCATGCATGTTGACTACGTAATGCGAACTGCTGGAGACAGAACCCTTTTAGAATTGTTTGTTATGGTATAAGCGAGCCTTTTTTACTGCGCATTAGTGTTTGCTTTGTTTAACAATAGGCAGCAACTCTGGTAATGATAAAGTGAGTCACTATGAGCTTTACGTCGGGTGCAGAGTATAAATCGGTCTGCCCGACACCCAAATTCTCATCATATATAGTAAATCCTCATCATATATAGTAAATTTCATCATGGTGGTGTCATGAATGATATCTAAGGAATTGAATTGCTATGATGTCATTGACTCCTTGCCCTAGAGAGCAGTTCCGAGTCACAGATTCTGTGCCTATTTGGACGATGATCATCAATATGAGCAAAGGGGTATATAACTTTATATCAGAGAAAGGATGTTCAACTGTGACATGACGAACCAAGACAGCCAGACCAGTATATACTTACCTCAGCATTAGGTTTCTTGTCACTCATAGCATAGCACCATTCGGCAATAATAATCCACGATTAGACGGATCCTTGATTGCTATATCGTGAGGTTGCTGCCGATACACAAGTCAGGGATACTCCAGTTCAGATGGAACTGGTTGAGAAGGAATGTATGGTTGTGGATGTTCGCGGGCTAATCCGTGGCCGGTACTGGCGCGAGCTCACTGCGTGCTTGTTATGCTCACTGGCTACGGTCAATATTTCTATGGTGAGCCCTGTAGTCAAATAAGCCCATTATACAAACAAAAGAAAAACACCATTGCCTCATACAATACCAAGCATTGATTCAGTACATACCAACCTGCTACAATAATTCTCTATCATGAGCGTTGATTATAATAATAACTATATAACTTTCTTATTACACTCCGATCTAAATGAACTAGTGCAATTAAACAAGCTTATACTGACAATCTGACCTGAGAGTAAAATTTGTCTAACTAATACTAGGCAGAAGTGAAATCACACTTCAGATATAATTGTATGCAGTAGCAGCCTGTTATAATGAGATAACCCATCTAGTAGCCATAAGTCATATAGTCACTATATAGGCATGTGTACATTCCTAATGCAAAGGTTTCAAACCAACTCCCGTGAGAATAATACTGAGCAGATTAACTACGATGACTTACTGTTACCGATGGTGGCCAGCGTGTCGATGAAATTCCAGTGACAAACTGCAATATATGGGTGAAATCATGAACTTTGAAGCTTACATAGTCTTCGATTGAATTCACGATCAAAAGACTCTTAAGCTTTTAAACCACAGTGTCACGCACCGCAGGGCTGAGACTGACTGAAACTGTGTAGTGTGTACAATAGGCTGGCTGGGAATACAATTTCATTCGGTTGAACGATGAAATTATCTCGGAAAACACTATCACTAAAACCCTGTTATTATCTGGGGGGGATTGGAGACGGATGGTTATGAAGTGCTCTGACCCATAAAACAGAGCAAGCCAGTTATACAAGGCGATAGAAGAGAAGACCTTTAATGATTGGCCTCAAGCAAATAATCTCAAATAACCATAATTTTATTTAATTAAAATCCCGTTACCATGTTGTTTTATTTACCGGTCTAATGACACCAGCTGTGTTATCACCTTTGTCGCCTGCCACCTGCATAAATGGTGAGTATACATACGATAATGTGGATTACAATTAATCCGCATCGCACATGCAGTGATTTAAGCTGGTTAAGGCAGCCAGTGACATCATATCTCGAGTCATTTAGTATTGCATGATCTTACGTTATTCAGCTTACTCCATCTGATGTTAATGATTGCATTATTAAAGATAATAGACTGTAAAGCCCTTTCTATCTCTCTTTCTATGAACTGGCTATTTTGAATAGTACAATTATAAATATGCCCATGATGTATTGACTTAAACTGCAAACAGTTGCAAAAATCAACAGGGATACAACAGGTTTAGGTGTGCTCATAAGATCCACTCGTGTTACATGGAGTGGTATTACCAAGCAAATGGGTTGTTTCCAGGGTGGTCCATGGTTTGCCCCATATAGAGTGACTACTCTATGGGCGGGCTTCCTTTATTTAGCGTCACAATCTCCCTAATAGATGGGTATGTAGTTACCATTGCTGCATAAAGGGTCGTAATATTAAATAGAGAAGTGAATATGCTCTCATGGGGCATAGCAGTTAGTCTGTAATATCACCGCATCACTAAAAGATTGGAACTGCGACACAGTCTGCTATGTAGGGCTGGTCTGCCTTTAATTGTCAGCATGGCATAAATCCCGTGCTCACAATGAAAGGCAGATCAGCCAATCATTGTGATTGAATCAGTATGGTAGTCTGTATGATCGCCCTATCACAAATCTCCAATACGTTCAAGTTCCATAATAATAGGGCAACTCCTGATCACTCGGCCATGACTGAATGTTTGGAGTAACAACCACTATTGAAGCATCATGGGCCACGCATGGGTTCACAATGACGAAAGCTGGTTACAACAAAAAAATCAATGTTTGCAATTGTGTTTCGAGTGGCAGATTTACAGACACATTATTCACTCAAACCCTGGCCTCGATTCCGCCAGAATGCACGGCTAATGGTAGTCAGCGTTATTACTATTGGCAAGTTTCTTTCATGAAGGAAGCCACATCCGGATAACCAAAGTGGGTGCGGCAGCACCAGTTTAGTTAATCGAGCCAGCTCAGGTTATCAAGGTCGCATGGCATCATATCTCAGCTGTGTGAGACCCGTGGTGTTTCAAGCCGTGTGGGTTTATTAGGGTCAAAGGATATATTAACAGACATTATGCTTCGAAGAAATGTGTCACATTTATCAATAGGGCAGCAACGATAAAACAATAAGCATGAAGGGGTACAGGAAGCGAATCCGCTTGGTTCGAGATGCGCGATAGAAAATTGTTTTGTTCTGCATGGAACCTGGGTCACCTGGTTCAAAGCTGAATGCGCTTCCCACTAAGCCACTGCTTCTCCGGTCCAATAACTTTTAGAGAGCTTCTTACCCATTTGTGCAATCGGGAATATTAAAGCAGTTGGCGTTTGGATAGTTCTGGTCACTATTAAACCATCTATATGTATGTCATCCTATTACATATGTCGTGAAGCAACATTCAACCGATATCTAAAGCAATGATGATCTGTCTAGCAAAACTATGAACCTAGGTGGTGTCGTTGGAATAACCGGGCAAAATCAGTTTGTGACCTAAGGTTGTTCATGTGACAGCTAGCACATTTAACTACTGAAGTGAGGTCCTCATATGGCCAACTTCACTAGTAATGTATCCAAACCGTTGGCAATGGTAACAAAATTATAACATAAATATGGAGCGGATGACTTGACCACAGGCCTTGCTCACATAATTTAGAGTTCACTGCTCAGTCACAGTGGTTTTATTCTGTTACCGATTTACTGAGAGAATCTTCTCTTTACTTTGCTATTCATAGAATTAACCCAGAGGCAGGAAATGAAATGGTCAGCAGACAATGACCACTTTAGTCAGTTGCCATGCGTGTGTCAATTGTGTACACAAACATGGGTTGTCTAATGCTGATCTATATCTAATACCTGCCGATTATAAGTTCTCCTGTAGACAATTAATGAGAATGCGAGATCAATAATGCATACTGTAAAGATTTCTAGACAAATAAGTGCTTTGAATTAGGGTGTGAGGGTCGTGTTGTTGAAAGATTGACTTTCAGTTATGTCAGCATTGTTTTCTTAGAATGAAGATAATGATTCGAGATTTTTCTTTGTTCTTAGTGTAAAAGGCACTAAACGGGACACACTGATTCTATAAATGGTCGAAAGTGCCACAAGTGTCAGCCCGATATACCACGCTGCAGTAGCCACGCAACTGGATACATTATAAAAACACATTAGGAGCGCGATCAAACACGATACAGAGATTAACAAAAAGCTAGGTTCCTCCAAACAGAAAAGCTTACATGTTTGAACATGGAATCATACATGGATTGCGTTTGGACTCCATATTATTTGGTGTATACATGAATTAATGGTGTGACTTGTGTTACTTCATGTCTGCAACTTTGTTCTCTAAGCTTGCTCAAACCTCTTACTGCTCCAAATTGAGTCTCAGGCTCAGCGAGTCCGTTTCATAGGATGGTCTGAGCTAGGCTAGGATTATTTTCTGTTATTGAGGAAGAGCCTCATTTTCAAAATGACGTCCATGAGAAAAATAAGACTTTACAAAATTCATGTCATAGGAATCATCAAAACCTTTCTGGCTCAGAAATAAACTGCCCAATAGATGAATTAAAAACACAGATTTAAATTCAAAGAGTTTGAAACTGTCTTCCATGACTTCTTTGGATCAAGATGAAAGGGTATGGGTTGCAAGGGATAAAGCAGTGAGCGATCGGTTATAAAACAGAAATGAATATAAAGAGAGTTGTCTGCACCTGTGTAAGCTATAGTATTTTATAACAGACTACAGGGAAATTTAGGATGGCCAGGCTTGCATTTAAATACAAGCTCATCATTCGGCTCTCATGTTAATATTCTGACTTGTCTAACATTTATCTTGGATGAAGCGCATCCCGGCACAGAGTGCTTGGAATTGTTTGTAATTGCAGCGTAAAGCTGTAGAATGTGTAGGATAAAGTTCTACTATTTTACTGGGTTCATTCAAGCTCTAGGAAAATTTTCTGTCAGCCATCATCTATCCATGGTTGGACTTCGGCCTTCCTCTTTGGTGTCCACAGATTTTGTGATGCCAGTGAGGGGATATTGAGCCATTTTCTGCCACGCTGGCTCAGGGCGGGTTGGCAAAGTGTGATCAGCCAGGGAAAAATCCCTTAAAATACTCCGCCATTTTCCCACTGAGCTATCACGACTGACTGTAGGAAAATATGTAAGTTGAATGGTACAAGCTGCTAAGCAGCCTACAGTCAGCAAGATAAGACAGGGTTTAAGTAATTTATAAGTTGTCTTTAGCTTGTTGTTATTTAGCAAACATCGCGCTGTTTGCGTCTACACAATGACATGCCATTTTATCATAATAATCATCACAAATCATTGTGTAAATCAATTTCATTCACAACAAAGAGCCTTGATTGAATGAAGTATATCTATGAATGATATGGCTGTACCGTCCATTTAAAGCACCTTTCATTGAGCTTCAGTTGAATAAAATAGCTGTAAAAAGAACCCCTGAATTCTGTCACTTCTCCTGATTGGCCTTCTGAGTTATGTCGTTTCTACTGATTGGCCTTCTGAATCCATTGAAACTGAAGGATTAAGTTGAACCCAAACTGGGAATCAAAGGAAAGACCTATGACCTACTGCCTAGTATGTTTCATAACAAAGCTAGGACATTGAAGCTATCCCACTTTGAGTGTTGAATTTCTTTCATATTTAATCGGTACAGAGTATTCAATCAGATTCCATATATGGCTATCCCTTGGGATGTGGCTGGATAAGCCGGTCATGACCGGTTCGTTGGGGAAAGGAGTTCTAATCAGAAAAGCATGGTTTAATAGAAAGAATAAATGTTAACCTCAACCCACCGGAGCTATGGATGATAGTGTGCCAAAGATCCTGATATGCCTCAACCAAACCCTTGATGAAGTTCAGAGTCTCTCGCACTTGGGTCATTGCATGTTAAAATGTATGTGTAATGCATACCTTTGTTTCTATCTTTTTGCATAAAATAATAATAAATAAGAAAGCTTTTAATTGTATTAGTTTATTCAACGAAGAGCGGGTAAATATAAATCCGTCATAGGCCACTTATCATATTAGCATGAGCAATAGCATCAGGATTCATATACGTATGTAGCGTTTTTAACTAAGGTAATTATGACTAATGGTCAAACAGGTAAGGTATGCTATTATAAATTACCAATCACTATATGATTCAGTTTGCACTAAATGACTGCATCTATGGCGGTAAGGAGACCAAAGCCAATGACAATGGTATGAGATCACGAATCTAACTAAAGCAGAAAAAATCTACATGGCTGGCAATCTAAATCTGGCATAGCTTACTATTCGCACCACTGGAATCAGTCGGGTATGGCACAATCTCTGTTGAGTAAAATAAATATAGTCAGAGTCTGTCCATGTATCACAGTCATAGCCTCGATATTTTAAAGTGTAATAAAGTATAAAATAGATATTTATAAGTAAATAAAACAGTATCACGAGCCATCACTGAGCTTCATGGTTCTGGTAATCTCTGCATGCAAATTATCAGTCATAACCCATGAGTCCTTCAGGGCTGTCTAAACTGTCACCTTGCACGTAGCGACTAGCAGATAAGCAGGAGTTGTGTTCCCTTTACTATCAGCTGTAGAATTTCTCAGTTCATAGATTAATGGAGGAGAAGGGCTAGTGCCATCATCAACATGGTTCCAAGACCGAGAGACACTGTGCCAGCAGCTACAACATGGACAGGAAAACAGTTACAATAGGTTTCCAATTGATCAAGTGGACCAGAGTGATGTATTGAACATCTGAGATTCCGGAAAGAAAAGGCAAGCCAACTCTGGATTGGTTGTTGCATTTCATTGCAGTTGTTGTGAGGGCTTTCAGGCAGTTCTTTATTACTATGATGTCACATATCAATGGATGCCCCAGATGACTAGAGCTAGGATTCAAAAAAGCAAAATACCCTCCTCATAGCTAGTGACACCTCCTGATTATCATACAGCATAAGTGATATATAACAGAAGACCAACACTCACAGTTTACTCTGAATGCGGCAGCGGAAGCATTTTTGTGGTTGTACAGGTCAGCGGTACACCTGATGGTGGCCATCTTGTTCACGTCATCTTGAGATGGAGTGAATGGGAGATAACTCACAGAATCTCCGTATCCCTTAGCTGCAACAGAGAATATTATTCATAAATAGCGCTTAGTGTCTAATGTTGGTCACAACAAAACAAAGGAAACAAGCAAGCTGTGCAGTTGGGGTTTGGGGTTTGGGGTGCAGTTGTCATGGCACTTTGTTAAGGCCGATCAACTAAAGTAAAAACGGTTAGAATTTATTGTCGTTTCACTCGAGAGTCTTTTGGAAGCTTGATAATAATTATTATAGCCCGCTAGCGTAACGGTTTGATTTGTGCATGATTCAACGCTGTAAGCATACTTATGTCAGTGTAGTTGTTGAACTCGTACGTGATTCCGGCTTGACTGAGCTCCACTCCATCCTTGAAGTATCTATGCACTGCGGGTGGGTGAGAGTTCTTGGATGTGCATTTAAGTTTGTACTGCTGGTTAGCCTTGACTGAGTTGGCAGCATTCTTACCGTGCTGCCATTCCAGTGTCACATTATCGGGCTTATCTAAAAGAAAACACCAATCAGTAAACTGAGATGAAGAAGGGGTCGATGGCAGTCAGAAAGATTGTTTGACGATTCAATGAGTAAAGGTGTATCTAAAATCAAGTCAAACTCAGACAGCTGCACAATTACAGATCTACCATTTTAGTACCACCGATACAATGGTTTTGTGCAGAATAGGCAGGCACTTTGGGACCAAAATAATTTTGCCCTGAATTGAAGTTTCTACAATAATCGTTGTTAAAAAAAAACCATGTTTACAGAAAATAACAAAAGCGGACTGTATTTCCGGTGGGTTTAAAAGACATTATTTTATCATAGCTGAGTATAGCCGGTTTCTTATAACCTTTAGGTGATTGGGTTTCACTACGAAGTGCTTCCGCCCTGCCTTTTCCCTTCTAGAAAGTGCAGTTCACAGAGGACGATGGTGCAATCTGTGATGGTGCTATCCATCCATTCAACCGGTTAACTCATGTATGACTCACCCCATACGTAGACACGAGCCTGTCGTTTCTGAGTTCCAGCCTCGCATTCATACACTCCATCGTTCTCATATGTGGCGTTCTTCACTACTAGATTATATGTGTTATCCTGCAGACTGTAGCGTGTTGGGTCCTTTGATACTCGGTCCAGTGTTAGCAGAATAGTAGTCTGGGTGTTATGTGGGAACTAGGAAGGAATAGAAGGAAATCAATCATCTTTACTGACAACTTTTCCCGGTTTTTACATGTAAATCGCACCAGTGATCGATCACGCCTTATTTCTTTTTTGGGACCATCTGCTGTTCAGAGAAGCCAAACCTCCTCTGATCTGATGGCAATAGTAAAATACAATTAAGACACTGTATTGACTACTGACAATCACTGACCATGATTAGCAAGCTCCAATGAGGGGGGCAGTAATGAATTTCCTATAGTGACGGCATGTCGGATTTTGATAGGTATGAGTCTCACGCTGGCACTGTCGACAATAACACAGGAGAAGTTACAAGTCCAAACCTACCAGTTTCCAGAAGACACTGTCTGAAGATTGTTTGTTAGCGACGGAACAGCTCAAAGTAAATCCTTCTCCAATTCCTACGGTTTTAGTTGTTGGGCCCGTGGTGATTGTGATGGCGTGGCAAGCTGCAAAATGAACATAAACTAAGTGATCATGTCATCGCACCACCCACGAGTCGATTAATAATCCAGGTGGCTATCTTTAGGTGACCAATGCGAGATAAGACTGACTGGCTAAGAGGGCAGAGTCTATATGACTTGGGAAAATCTGTCAACAAAACTGACGCTCAAATCCATGATAAGCTGTCTACTTGTATGTTAATTTATTAAAAACTCGGTGGGGTTCTTTCATGATCCAGCTATTTCAATTATTTTCTTCTGATCTATGCAACCGATGACCGGTTGTTTTCTCTAGAGCGCTCCAATATAATCAATGTAGTCATTATATAATTCCATTGATGAATTAAAAATAAATTCAGAAATATTATTAATAATTG
>Ga0224511_10004299_pt1 | contig 10703 bp, 5 predicted proteins | sample SF_May12_sed_USG_2_FD_169988 | JGI IMG/M metagenome (GOLD analysis project Ga0224511, IMG submission 169988) | Sediment microbial communities from San Francisco Bay, California, United States - SF_May12_sed_USGS_8_1 | ecosystem: Environmental > Aquatic > Marine > Sediment | place: USA... | reverse complement strand
AACCTACTATGTAGATTCTGTATTCAATCTCTAAATAGGCTGGTTTAGGAGAGTTTTCATCTGTTTTTATTAGCATGTACTGTCACGCTGGCAAACGGCCACACTTATCCCCACCTTTCCCCCAAAATTAGCATAATGCAATGGAAGCCGTCAAATCCGGTGATCCTTCCGAGAGCTGAGCTACTCTGTCACTTGATAAGTTATGGATGTGCCGTCGCATGAAGCTTTCACGAAAAATAAATTAGTGACGAGCATTGCTGATTCGGGATAGGGTAATCTTGACTAAAAATTGGTTACAATTTAAAAGCAGTCTTGAATGTTTTCTATTACCTAGAATGCCTTGATCAATTTCAGCACATTTCGCCCGTGTTAGACACGTCTATTTCTGGAACAAACTTACTTTCTCAGGATGCAGATGTCTGTGAACCTGGAACAAGCAGCACCAGTGTCCAGATAAGGTCTAGATCTGCATCACATAAAATGACTAATTCAGAGGTTACTCATAGTCTTATTGAACACAAAGCTGCGGTGCCTGGGGCTATGTCTGAGTCACCTTTGCCTCCCGGAGTGAAGATGCTGTGGTCTGCTTACAGACAGTCCACCACTCTGGTTGACCACTTGACCTATGTTGAGCCGGCTCCATGAAAAAAGTTTAGCCATTACCGGTCAGTGCATTCCCTTGAGAAAGTGTAAAGCTTTGCAGTGATATTCCATACCTCTCGAGCGTAACAAAGCAATAACGCATTACTCCGCCGATTGAGTTCTTATGGTAGAACTGCATTCGAACTTGTTTTGTTGTTATTTTTCAGTGAAGGAACGACTGTTTCCGGCTCTGGCAGAGCAGCCACTTCTCACCAAGCTCTACCTGGCCGAGAATAGGCTCGGTGAGTACCCAACTCCTAATATTTTTGCTGAATGTGTTTCTCGCTTAATAGTATAAATTAACTATCAGGTTTTTATTTGCCGGTCCAGTTGAGGGGCCTGCCATTTAAAGTTTCGGGACACCCAGTTCGTGAACCAAGCTTACTTATCATAACACATGCGATGTTTACAGTGTGGCTATACTCAACAACACTCTGTCTTATCAGTTTTACTCCTGACTTGATGGTATGGTAATGGTGATTTCTATCTTGCCTGGCTTGTCCATATCCCTTTTGGCTATCACTATACATACTGTAGCCATGACTCACCATTATCTGGTCAGTATATCACACTGATCATACAGTGAGCTCTACGTCACTCGCTGTTAGTATAATGATGTTGGTAGACTAGATAGAGTTAGGGAGGATAACTCTATGGTGGGCTGGAAGGTTGGTAACTAGCTCACTGAAGGATTGGCTTTTCTTTAGTAGTTGTTCGTTTGGCACTAGGTTTAGTAAACCAACATGAACTAAATCAAAAATATGTTTGTTGTTTTTTGGCTGTGTTTTTGCTGCTTCACGTGCCGAAGGGGAATGTGAGCACTCATTGACCTGCAGAAAAGCAATGCGTTTATTCCATACCTTTTCAACCACACAGCAATTGCTTTATGTCACTGCACAGAACTGTCCAGCATAGAATACTCTCTGTATCCCCTGTTTCCATAGGGGAAATTGGGTGTCTGGGATTATCCTTGGGTCAATTTTATGGCTGGAGGGTTGGGTCATGTTGAGTCCAAGCATGGAGTTATTGTCACTAGGATAACTATAGTGGTCCTCCATGGTATCTGTAGAGAGATTTTTTACAGCAGCTGCGCTCATGGCTCAGATTATTTATGTGCACGCATTAAGATAAAATTGCAACATTCATTACATACTACGCTTTGGAAACTAGAATAACAAGTTTTTCGCTTTTGACATCCGTGGAAGCATATCCAACAGAAACCAGCTGTGACAAGGTTCCGAGATATTACATTGCCTTTTGTGTCATTTTGGTTTCAATTGGAACTGTTTAATGATGCATAAATGTATAGCATGATTGGGCTTTCATAGAGCTGAGTATCTATCCGACGACGTAGCTGCACCTTGAATGTTATAAGAATGATTGTTACGTATAAAAAACACGGTGACCGAGTAGCCCTCAGTACAAAGAGTTAGACAAAGGATTAGAGCCACATTGATTAGCCGGAAAGTATCTACAAGTGACGCCAGAGTTAGCGAGAGATAGCTCTTTAACAAACACCATCGGCCTGGTTTTGGCCCCATATAATGTACGCATACTTGGCCACATTAGCGGTGTCTTCAGACTAGGAAATGTTACAGACCCGTGGGAGTGTGATGTTGTCCCACTTATCTGGGTCCTATGCATGCGTAGTGACTGGTTTATGTGACCCCTTCTTTGTCCTTAGTTCTCACAGAGTTTTGTCCTAGAGGCGAACTGATAATTGATATCGCGGTGTATGGTCCATTTTGTTGTGCCTGGTCACTGATAAACTGTCTGTGCATTTCAGGAGATCTGCCGGAACTTGAGACTCTATTGATCAGTCTACTTTCTACTCGAAGTTATCTCTCCTATCTTGATCTCAGGTAGGTTCATTGTACACCAGTCCACTCAAATAGTATTTACAGGTTATTGAACTAAGAACTGCTATGCTTGTTTATACCTGTTAGTAACTGTAGACTGGGTTTATACTCAGCTTGTTACTTGGTGTTTTCATTCAATAGTTTTTGGCCAGAAAAAGCTGGCCTATGTGACATTTACAACCTTTTGTCTCCTAGTGAAAAACACTAATGTTGCAATGGCTATGCTATCAGATTGCAATACTGAACTTTGTCCTATCTACCAAGTGTGATGAAAAAGATAGCCAGTCAGGTTCATTCAGTTTACGGGCTGTTCAAAATTTTGTAACTTAACTACCTGTTGCTAACAAAGACATCACTTCCGGCCACATTTTCTGCCATTACACAATCTAGTGGCTCTAGTTTAATGATTGATTTTTAGACCTTTCTATTTCTTCCTTGTATGTGCTAGCTTCACACTTCATTCAGCAGGTTATGGGGACTGGTTTTCACACCTGTTTTGCAATCTCCAAACTGCGCTGGTCCTCAACAGATAGAATTTCCATGAACCATGGCGTCATCTTTATGGTGGAGTTTCATAACGATATTTCAGTGGCAAAAATTCCATGTATTTATAATGATTGGTAAACCCTCTGGTAGACAGCGGCTATAGGTCTCTAAAACTCGTGATGTGAATTTAAAAAAGCAAGTAGACTGGGTGTGACTCGCCCAAATGGGTGTGTGCTGGGTTGACGATGATCTATGGGTTGGGTCTGGTGGATTAGTAGCCCGGATAAAATGACCAGAGTTTTAAATTGTGTTTAAGAGTAGTCATTATCTCACTGTTGTACACTTGCATCCATGACAGCGATGGAGATTGTCTCTTGAGTAGTATTTCTTCTCTCTGGGAAGGTCTGTTGTTACTGCTGTTTTTTGGGAAATTTTTTGCGTTGAAGTGATGGTTCTCTCTCAAACGTTAGTTGAAAAAGACTAGTTGTCAGAGCTGTATCAAGTTTATACCCGCAATCACAATGAGGATTAGCATAAGGGGTCCATCAATTCAATATCAGGTATATCTTGACAGTTATATTGTTGTGCAATTTGATGTTTTGCTAGGAACTTCATACTAAACAAGTTGAGGCGGATATTTTTGGGTTTTGAATTTGCCCTATTTTTGGAGTGAGGCCACCGTGACCGATAGGTGATTCAGAACTAGAAGGAATGCAGTGCCTCTTCTGTCAATGTTGTCTTATGAGTAGAAGTTGTTCGATCATTTTGTCTAAGCCTTGTCTAATCTTGATCACTCTATGGCCATCACAGATACCCATCCCAAATGAGTACGTCCCACTTAGACTTTGAGTTTCCCTCCTAACCTCAATGTGGGCCAATTGGTAATCACCCCTCTATCTGAAGGCTTTGAATAATACTTGCCAAACTAGTAGAATTGACATAACATTGTACTACCTCAACAAAAGAGGCATTTTTGGCAGATGATTCATCAAAATTTCTATTACATTACAGCTCAAACTTCCTCTCCGGAGCCTTTCTAATGAATCTAGTCGTCAAACTAACAAACATAAGCGGAGGTCGCCAAATCTTCCATGGACTGAATCTAAGCTTCAACCTTGACAGAGGAGAAGTGCTGCCTAACAAAGGCCTGGTTCGCTCCCGCTTCTCCGCTCTGTGCGCCCATTTTTTCTGTATGATACTGTATGAGGACCCGGCTGAGCCAGCTAGACATGAACATATGGCACAAATGTAGCCGCGCATACTGCCACCAGGGATCTTGTCATATCACTGTCATATTGGACATCTGCTGTCAATACAGTCAAATTACATTTGAATGGAGTAATCTAATCCGAATGTATCAGTTTTAATACAAGAAATCAACTAATATGCAGTCTGTGTCGAATACCGCTGACAAAGAACTGCTTTCGTTTCGCAGTCCTTTGTGCTGTGGTGTGTGTTGACGTTGGCCTGTGTACCCACTTTGTTCGAATTCATTAGGATGATTTCATAAGATGTTATGCCACCCAATATAATTACCCAGTTGGTCGCATACCAGAATTGCAGGAGATTATTCAGTCCAACAAAGTACCCGATTGCATTTCTTTATTTTCCAGTCAGTTGTACTACATTGTACATAATAAAAAAATATATGGCAATTCATTCTTGCCAGAGATAAACAACAGTGAAAACCTTTATAAACATGTGTGCTCACAAACAGCGGAACAAAATGAGCACCACAAATTGCAACTGTACAAAATAAATTAAATTCTGATTAAGGAGGCTACTAGAGTCTTTGGCCAGCCAAAGGGATGCTTCCACATTGTCAACAACTATAGAATCACAGACTACACCAGTTTACACACTATCTAACCTTACATATGCATTGGACGTCCCATATGCGGTCGCATCATCATATTAGTCTCGGGAATCATAATTTGGCATCCCGCTTTCATATGCTCCATTAGCTGCGATTTGAAGTGCATTGCCTGTTCACTCAAACTCGCCACGGTTTGATTCAGTTCATTGTTTCGACTTTTGAGATCAGCTACTTTTTCTTCCAGTCGTCCGATTCGCTCTAGTTTTCTTGTGCGGCATTTTCGAGCAGCTATACGGTTGCGAGCGCGCTTTCGTTCTAGTTTTATTTTTTCTTGCTCCTCTAGATCGACCGGAATACTGTCTAGTCTGTTAACGTTTTCCACCTGATCGTATCCCGATAGACTTCCAGGCGAGAGAGCGCTAGCCGATGGGCTGTCCGTGATTCGGCTGCTATCAGGGCTAGCTGGTACGGTGTGATCTGGGAAGACTGTCGGTTCAGCTTTCACCTGTACATTATTATAGGTAGAGTGAGGTATGTGAGGCGCTGTTAAACCTGATGGAGCAAATGGGGCGTGTCGCCTTGAGTAGCTTGGCATGTTGGCAAGAGATGAACTTGAGCTCGCTGTATAGGAATTAGTAGTGTTTGGCATAGAGGAAGAGTTCATTGGCATCAGAGTACTGTAGGTATTTGTAGCTGGTTGCTGAATGTTATTGCTTGTAGAAGTTGGTCCCATAGGCATCTGACTTTGATCTGCTGGGGTAGAGTGTAGGTTGGCTAGCGCTTCAACAAATCCACGCGCATAGGCTTCCTGCTCATCGGTAACATAGGGAGGGTAGACGAACTGAGAAGGAGTTGGTGTAGTACCAACTGTTCCGTTTTGAGCGATGTAGAATTTTTCAAGCTCTGGAGACGCAAGCTTCATACTCTCAGGCGGTGATTCCAGCATGTTCTGAAATTTTTTCTGCTTACTGTTTGGTCCCACGAGATCCAGACACATGTTTCTCTTTAGCTCCTGGCGCTTATCTGTATCGTTGTCCTGATACATGCTCATTTCCATGTTTCTCTCTCCCGGTTTCAGTAACAACTAATAGCATGAACTGTAGTAGTCTCAATTTGTATGAATCAGCCGGTTCTCCCCGAATGCTGTGTGCGTAATGGGAATGACTCTGTGTTTCCACTATTTTATGAGTCATGTTTTCAGCCATATTCCGTAGTCGTCATATTCCTGTACTCTGATTGGCCCTTGCTATAGTAACGGAGCAGCGGGTTCCGGTGGGCGGCACTGCTGGGTACGTCACGAGTTCCCCCACTCCTTATATGGATGGAGGATTTCCCTCTTACGATGTGACGTATTGAGCGCCAAAAGTGCACGCCGTTCGTCTGATTTTTGAATGGAAAACTGGTGGCGATTAAGTATAAACGCCTACTCACTGCAAGTTTGCAACTACCCAGATTTCATGCGATAGACAGGTGACTTGACAACGGTTGTTCAGTGCCTTCGCCAAAGACTAAATGTAAACTAAATCACGAACGAGAGCGAATTCCCAAATTACACTAAATAGTAAGTAACTAACTAGTAACTGAGTAAGCACTAACTCCTAAGTTAGTCCACTAAGTCAGTGACTAACACTACAGTAACACTAACAGTAACAGTTAACACTGACTAACCCTTAGACTTACATTTTAATGTAACTTACAACTTTAAGTTTAACTTAACCCAAGTTACACTTACCCAGATACTAGTTAGTTACACTTACAAGTTACAGTGAGTTACTCGTTAGTGTTACACTGACTTAGTTAATGGTAATCTTACAGTGTAAGTGTAACACTAACTCACTGGTGTAAGTGACTAAGTCATTTAACTTTAAGTACACTGAGTCACTGTCAGTCAGTTGTGAGTGACTGAGTGACTTGCTAGTTACTAGTTAGTGAGTCAATTACTTACTCAATAGTCCCAAGTTACAAGCCTTGGTGCGACTCTCAGTCTCAGTCAGTCTGTAAATCATGTAACACGAGTAACGGAACGGTCACACCAACTGACTGTCAGTGTCACTGTCAGTCACTCAGTCAGTTAGTCAGTGTCACTGATGTCTATTATGTAACACTAACACTAGATAATGAGGACCAGTCAATGAATTGAACTCTTACTAGTAGTATTGAATTGACTATAGTCGGGAGATTTATTATAAATAAACATCCATGAGGTATGATGGTGATGATCCAAGCAGTGGCCAACTCCTTCAGCTCACAGCCACTCACCTCAGTTCAGGAAGTCAGTCTTGAGCTGATTGAGTTGTTTGAAATATTGTGCTAATAACTTGGTTACTGGCAGCGGTACAGCTCTTTCTCTGATTGCGCATTCAGGATCCAGGTTCCCAGCTAGTGAGTGATTACTGATATTGAACGAATGCGGGTAATTCTAACATTTTTTAAGCACATGTACCACACCAAACTGTTTTTACTTTGATTTCCCTTTGAAGATAGAATGGAAGAATTATCTGGCTCAGCCAACCCTACCGAAACAATGACGTTGCTCACTCAAGGACTTGACGATTCATACAGCTCATCTGCAAATAAATCTCCACCGTTTACTTTTTCAGTTCCGTGTAGTGAGTATTGTAGTTGCAATACCTTGCCAAGATGTCTTTGCCACGTAGTGGTATGTTGAGCTTGATGTTTTCTCTCCGACCATATGATGTAGACTGTACTACATATATAAAGCAATAGATCACAAAGAAAGATTTAATCGCTAAATTTATATTACTCAAACTGTTACTTATGGGATGCATCAATGATCATTGCTGTCTGCTCGGTGCTAATACCAAAGTGGCTTCCAGAGCCAAATACATGTTGTTGATATGCGTACTGTAGTATGTGAAAATACGTGGATGCCAAATACTCCGACAGCAGTAGCACGCTGCTGCTAGATGAAAGAGGGGATACTTTCTCCCCACTAGTGTGGTATTATTTGGTTGTGTCTATAACAGTGTTAACTATACAGTTTTATACAGGTAGTGCCTTCCTTATCTTTACCAGCAGATTTGTGGTTTATTTTTAGGTAAAGCTTCATCTTCCCGGGAAAATTTTACTGTTCCCCACCCTACGACTTCTTCCTGGAATAGCTCGGCACAAAAATTACCCGATACAGTCAAATCATTTTTAGGAGACTCCAAGTTGTCACTACCATCTTTTAAACATCAAAATGCTTTGTGTAAGTGTACATAGTTTGAAACTGAAATATGAGTACCAGCATCTAGATAATTTTCGTAGGCATCAAAATGACTCCGCACACTTGGCTAGTTTATCCATAAGAGGCTACGGGGAGCCACTTTTCAATAGAAGGTGTGAGACATACAATACACACTCTTGTATATGGTGTTTTGACCATGTGTCTAATTTCTGAATTGTTGTCATTGGGCTATATGAATTTGACCAGCCGGACTCAGCATGTCTGAATAACACCTACCTAGGGTGCCATCTGTACCATTCAGATCTGATTATCATAAATCGGCCAGCATTTGTGACACCTGTGCAGGTGTACTTCCACTCTCAGTATGTCATAAACTTTCCTTGCAGCCCTGAATCACCCAGTGCAAAAGACGTCAGTACAGGGTCATTGCCAACCAAGTAGCAAATCTGATAGTCGAGGTAACCGAGAATGAGTATTAGAGTTGTGACTCATTCGCAACCTTCCATGCTGTTCCTGGTTCACAAAACAAGAGTAATACATTCCCTACTATTAGCCTCCCCAAAAACCATACACAACACAATATAGATTGATGTCTTCTCTGGTTTTACCTATAGACTCTGCGGCCAGCTACTATCCTGAAAAAGGCAACCGCCTGTAGACTTGACAGGATTAAAAAGATTAAGCCATTGTTTTCTGATAATGATGAAGCCCAGAGGTTATGAAATTATAATAAATACTAGATTAGTGTTCATATTTACCAAGGTCTCTTCACTGAGGCATTTAGGGCAAGGAGTACCATTTCACAATCCGCATTGTTCCATTGATTTTGTTTGTAGGCCAGCTCGGCCATCATCTGCAACAGGAAGACACATTTATGAGGTTTGGACTGCCCTCTGTACTGGTTCCCGCTGCTCGAAGTAGCATGATCCGGGACGAGTCTAGCAAGTTCACGGAGAGCTCTCGGCAGAGATGCTCGGTGTCTTCGTCCTTGTTCCCAGAACACCCGCATTCCGCGGCCGAAGCTCCCGAAGCTCCCGAAGCTTCCAGAGTACTCGACCGGCCAGGCATGGAAGGCGATACCCAGCTTAATAAGGTTTTGAATGATTCAAGCTCACAATCTGGTATTTAGGAGTACTCAATTTTATTCCGCATTATCATATCAGTGGTTTGTTGTCAGTTCGATGACCTAACTCCGTTCGGCTTCGGATGCAATCACTATAAAACTAATAATTTACAGGATTGTAGAATGTATCGTAACAAACCCTTGCTCAATTTTCATTCACTGGGTTTTTGCAGACACTTCTCTGTATCGTATGGCAAAATGGTATGCTTGGAGGAGCCGTCTATAGCACTGAAGAGCAAGTTCTGTACCTCTTACAAGACGTACCAGAGAGTACTCAGTTTATTATTACTACACAATGTGAGTAAAACTTGTGCAAGACTAGGTCTTGTTTGTTCCATAGTGTTGGTTAAAACACAACTATTGAACATTTTCAATGACCCAGCAGGAAATGAGGTACATGTACATGGTCTCTCAGATACATACCCAGTCTTCCCCCTCCCACATTCCATGTTCGAACTGTGTAGTATGTGCATGTTCTGTGGGATGCATGAGTAATACCACAGGAAGAAGTTTACAACTGAATGATTTCAGTTTGCTGTCTCCTGCATACCAAACCTTCTCTCATTCCTTCTCTATTATGATATCAATGACGTTTCCTTGTAGTATTTACGCAGACTCAACCGGACTTGATCATTGCTGGATGTAAGGAAAACCAGAGACTCATTAATACTGTCAAGGACATGAGTAAGTCATGCAGGGGTAGTCGTAACCAGAATTGATAAACAGCATTTTTCAACATTTAAACAAGGTGGACAGTCTGGAAGTGTGTTGATATCCTTCTTTCACTCTGCTATGAATGCTAGTTCTGCGCTGATGAGCAGTCGGATTGCACAATGCGAATTGAACAACCCGAGTTGATATTGAATATTCAATAGATGATCATCATGTTACATTATTCCTGAGCTCAATAAAGCATAAATTAGTTTCTGGATAAACTGTTTTCATAGTATGTTGTGATTCATACATTGTGTACTGAACACACTTCTATTGTATATTTTTGGCTCAACCAACCACTGAATATTTGCATGTTGCAGTGATGGGTGATTCTGAAAGTATATCTGGCAGGATATATCAGCTAACAAACTCGGAGCTAGGTCAGTAGCCCATAGGTAATAATGGTCAGTGGTCACTTGGTACACCAGGTCAACAGAAGGGCAGGAGTCTTGCTTTATGTCCAGACTGGTTTTAGGAGACTCTTTTATCCTGTATCACCAGAGTAATCTATTGGTAAGGTTGTATCCCAAAGATTGTACAGTTTACAACAATGATTATAAATGGTTGTCAGCATGCAGTACTGGCTGTGGGAGGGGGGAGAGAAATGCTTTATGCATAGTAGCCATCTAAATTTGATGTCTGTTAGCTACAGGTCGGCCAACACCTCATTTGATTACCAGCTGAAATTTTGCTCCAAAACATTCTACAAAGTATACAACATCGCTTATTGAAAAAATAACATCTGACACAAGTTTCCACAGGTGTCCTTTGGGGAAAGTTTTCTCTTACTATGATGCTGCAATCTATTTCAAAGTTATAATTTTGTGGCATCGCTCTTGATGCAATCTTTCATATGGCAAAAAGCTGACCATC
>Ga0224511_10004298_pt1 | contig 10707 bp, 6 predicted proteins | sample SF_May12_sed_USG_2_FD_169988 | JGI IMG/M metagenome (GOLD analysis project Ga0224511, IMG submission 169988) | Sediment microbial communities from San Francisco Bay, California, United States - SF_May12_sed_USGS_8_1 | ecosystem: Environmental > Aquatic > Marine > Sediment | place: USA... | reverse complement strand
GGTAGAATCATTGAAAGTGATGACAGGTTGAAGTAAAAGTCATTTTAGCGTGTTTTGGCCATATTTCTACTAAAATTAGACTTAAAATGAATCGCGAGCGAAGCTAGCGACGAAAAAATGAGAAAAATTAGCGTTTTGGGCATAAAAAATCATTGGGCCGCGGTCGTTAGGTGGGGGGCGCCGGGTGCGCCCCCCTGGTTCCGCTAGTGTTCACAACATGGCAAGCCATTCCTTTTAAAAGGAAATTTTATTAAAATACGAATTGATTTGGTCCTATTTTTTATTCAATATTCAAGAAAATGTCTAAGTACGTTTTTAAAACGTTCATTTAAACATTATAAAATATAAACAACATTTTTAACTTCAGTTTTGAAACTATGATGTGTTGTCTTGATTGAGGAAAAGTAATTTTTGGAAAAAGAAATAAATTGCGTGTGTCAATTAGCTGATTTGAAACATTGGATATCAATCTTTTTGTTTCTGTTTGAAAGCAGATGTGCGTTGGACAGCTGGTTGTTTTCTGGAAGAGAGCTGTTGGCTATATTATAATTAACAATCAAACCTAGAACCATTTTATTTAGAGACTGAAGTAGCACAGTATGAGTTTCAGATAAAACAGTATTTGATTTACTGGGTTATTACAAATACCCAATAGATCTTGTTTCAAGGATCGAACCCAAACATCATATTAGCTGTTTTAAATAAAATAACTGTACGAATTATTTCAGCCCTATAGAAAACTGAACGTACAGCATTCCTTGTGACTACTTTTTACGCTGATATTCGGTCAACTAAATATAATGATCTACAACCCATGGTTTTGCCATAAAATTGCATATATACTGTACTAGTCATAGCGAGCACCGAAAATGGTCTCGTTTATAGCAAGTGATATTTTCAATATATAACACGTACAAAAAGAAACAATTATTAAACCGATATGATTAAATGTGCTAAAAAAACCTCCACCTTGCAGCTCAGCTATGTTACAATGTGCATGTTGTTTACAGTACATAAAAACTTAGTGTTGCACACACAGGAGATTTTAACCACACACATTATACATTGAAATAACGTCATTATATCACCCCTCACTCAGCATCAGTAAAAATCCCTACCTACCTACATATTATTTTTGGGGGGGAAGGGCATGTCACAGGAACCATATATATTTTAGGTTGGCCTAATGCAGTATAGCATGTATGATTTTTTTATTGCGCTTTTCGTACAAAACGTACTGTATATTTTGTAATGTTTTGAAGTAGTAAGTAAAAACATTTTTACAATATTTCACAAAACATCATTTGTATCTTGGAAAAAAGCGCACACACTCAAGTACGAATGGAATACATCATTGCATAAGAATAGGAGAAAAACACATTTTATGTTATTCAAATTCTCAAACCTTGGTGAATTCCTCGTCAACACTGAGAAGCTGTTTGCTACTTGCACAGGTATTGTCTTCGTAACAATGAGTCGGCACAACGAAGTCAAATCTGAACTGCAACTGAATTGGCAGACACAATAAGAATGGTTACGATTTCTAGAAAACAAATACGCACCAATTTGTTGGTTAATGTATCATTTTGCATTATAAGCAATATTCTTTGCACTTTCTTTAAAAATAAAAAATAATGAAGGTGTTCTGTTTCAAAGGAAACGCCAAACTAGCACGTGTACTATTGTCTTCCTCAAAAAATTCACAATGCAACATTTAAATCGTTAACATCGAAAACAAAAACTATATCAATTGCTACGACTACGAAAGTACTAGCTACAATTAGTTCACATGAAATACGCTCATATACCCTAAATATGGAACTTACCTCTTCTTCCGCTTGCAACCCTCTATAATATTTAGTGGCATATGGGGCCCCTTCGTTATTAAGATTGATGAGCTTCTGAAAACCGCCACTCCGGGACCGGAATTTGATGTACAGGCTGTTCGTGGTGCAATATTGTGTTATCAAATTTGTGTAAATGAAATGAAACACTCGATCGGACAGGCTATACTGAAAGTACTTTGTTTAAGTATAAAACTGTCGTCACGTGATAACTGCAGTATAAATATATTTTCTGTTAATAACGTTTTACTGATATACTAAATATACACTCAGGTGAAATTCTAACAAGTCAGTGCTTTCTTACATGTCTCCATGTTCAATCAGAGTGACAAAGTTTTCGTCAACGATTTCACAAGTGTCCTTCTCGACCATTGGCGAGTCGGGTGAGTATGAGTTTTTGCAGTTGTGCGTTTGGTTTGAAGCTATTAAACGAGAGGACCCACCTATACATTAACAAAGTATACATAACATTTTATATTATTTTGGTTCTAAAAGTTGATTCTCAAAGGCATCACTCTTTTATCGGGGGCTTTTAAAGTTTTGTTCCGATATTGATGTTCTTTATCAAACTGATGAAAGGGAAAGCCCTCAGGAAGATACACACTCCATTGTAGTTTTATCATAGTAAAACAAATATAGAAAGATATAAAAAAGATGTTGAATTGGTTATGAAATTAAAGTTGCATTTTATAAATTCTACTTTATCAACATTAAAGTTGTATTTTATAAATTCTACTTTATTTTTAATACGATTCAATGCACGCGTTATTTTTTCGTTTAATTTTATTGACATAAAGAAACTAAATCGTGCTGTGCACAACATTAGCTTGCAAATGCAGCCAGTAAAATTATGTTCTATATAGTGTACATGACACCTGAATTGTAATTAAAGACGTACTTCGAGGAACTTTACTAACGACGGCCTCTACCGAGCTGTGAATGATTCCTATCTTGCTGTCCTGAACGTACGCCGGTCTTTTTGGAAGCTCTGGCTCGTCAAATAGTGTGTCGAACTCGAACCGCAAGTGGTTGAAACGCTTTTGATTGCTAAGGAAAGAGATACTTGTTAAGAGATACTAAGTAAATATACTATCTTCCACAACACTGCGAAAACATAAATTTTAACAAATTATACGAACGTCTAGAACTGTTTGACATTTCTGAACTGCTACGTTTAATATATAAGATCTTTGTTTGAACGCAATAAGTATGTCAAATTAAAAGATTGCGTTAATAATCATACAGTTTCAATACAGTATCCCTGTTGAGTTATTCATATTTTCAACGGATTGAGACATAAAAGGCAAAATGTTTAGTTTAAAAAAGCATCATGAAATTAATAAAAAATGTTAAATCCTTTTCAACTTTTCAGCTTTCACCTCCATACGAGGTTGTTTTCCTCGTCAGTACCGACGACAATGAACATGAACTGCGTGTAGTTGTCATTGCTCAGCCGGCGTATGTGTGCCAATGTGACGTTACTCGCTGTTATCTGTGGTCGGTAAGCCACCGCCGTCTGATTGACTGAATAAAAAGTATTATATGTGTCTGCACTCCTTAATTTAAATATCGATTTTGTATTGTTTGTTGTTTGGTTGTTTGGTTGTGTGTTTGTCCGTCTGTCTGTCCGCCCGTCCGTCCGTCTGTCAGTATGTTTGTTTGTTTGTTTGTTTGTTTGTTTGTTTGTTTGTTTGTTTGTTTGTTTGTTTGTTTGTTTACTTTAACGCCGTTTTCAACACTGGTTTGGTTCTATCACTGCAACCTGTCTACTTACTGGGGTCAATTGCTTCACCCATATTTGTACGTTTTTACTATCATAATGTAACTAGTATAATATACTAGTTACATTATGATAGTTACTTTATTTTTAACATTTTAGCCGCTTTAAACAATGTTTACACTGCTGCATATAGCATTGACGTATGAATTAGTGAACATGTTGTGCGTATAATGTAACCTTATATTGTCTGTAAATGGTAGTGTTGTAACTCAATACCAGTTGAAAAGCTCAAGCGACAACGGAAATAACCATGGGTAATGGCTCAGTCACAATGTCGGCGATATGTCGGGTATTAGTATTTACCAGGGGTCGTCGTAGAAAATAAAAAGTCATTGAACAATCCTAGCAATAAACCTAATAAAAGTGGAGCAGTCACATTGTCTGAGATGTTTTGAAGGATTATGACCCGGTCTTGTCGAAAACTCGTGGGATTAGCCTCCGATGGCCACCGATTGCATCATAGGCGATCGGAGACGATATCTGTGAGCGTCTTTTCTTTCAACTAAAATCTTCTGTCACAGCCTCCTGCAGTAAGAGCGTCTCAAACTTTTAGCAATCCGGTCGGATGCGCCCTTATATACACAGCGATTAACTACGATTCCACCGTACGATTCGTCAGAGAAGATCACAGAAAGCGTATGAGTCGTCGCAGGACGCCTCCGTTTCAGTCGGAGGTCGCCGGAGACGACTAGCAGACATTGAATCTTAACCTGAATTTGCAATCCCACATAAAATCTTGCGACTAGTCTCAGATTATTCGGAGCACGCCTCCGATTAATAGGAGGACATCGTAGGTCATCGGAGATTGTGTCTGGGATGCCCAGAATGGGTAAAAATCTTGCGAGCAATCTTACAATTTTAAGTTCAAAGTTGGGGACCGCGACGGGTGTGGCGATGCCTAAAAAAATTTGCGACAAGCCGCAGGCGTCCGGAAAGCGCCTCCGACGGGTGCAAAATCGTGAGATCTGTTTCAAGATTTTGTTCGAATTATCCGGGTTTGACCCATCGCCGACGCATCGCAACTGATTTGTGACTGAGCCATAAACATTAGTAAATAAAGTAATGGAATGAGTATTTCGCCTTGCGGTGTGTACTGTTTGATTATATTGATATACATATACAAATATATGACTTTTATTATACTGATATACATATACAAATATATGACTGAATTGTAAAAACCATACATCAACCAAAAATTAAAAGTTAACGATACAGAATTAATTGTAAGGACATATCATACTGTGTATGCATCCGTCTTGAATTATTGTGGAAAAGAAGTCCGGTTCGCATTTGCATGTGTTGTCTTCCTCACAGTTGCCTGGGAAGCACGGGCGTTGGTATGAACAGGTCACTGAAACAAAGGAAAATAACACATTTTGTTCATGCATGTGTTCTATTTGTTGTTAAGTAGTGAGACGATTCTTCCATAGACTGCAAAAAGGTAAAAGCATCACGACGTATTCACGAGATAGTAACGATTTTTATAGAATGCTCAGGAGAACTCAGGGTACCAGAACAAGGTGCTCAAACTGAAGGACTATATGGAGGTTAAATAGCGGCATGAGTAATTTCAGGATAACCAGAGTGTATGTGTCATGGGATTGGTCAATTGTAATTTTGCCATTACCACTACCACATTCACAACGTGCACGCTAATAAAAGAACGTTACAAAATCCAGTTAGTACTATATAATATGATAACTATACAATGCATCTAAAGATGTTTTGAAAAATAATTAAGGTATACAGTTCCTAACTAAATCACAAATTTGCAGCAATATAGAAGCATTACAAACCTAGTAACATTTAAGAAGTTTACATTTACAAAGAAATGACCAGGCCGCTTTTTACATTGTTTTATTTTTTTAGTTATGAAACAAAATTTAAACTATTTTTATATGAAAGGGAGGTAAAAAAATTAAAAAATTACTTCCCTTTACATTTTTGTTAATTAATGTATCATTAGTGCAACAGTGTGTATAAAAATTCCGTGGTTAAAACGTTTCTATTTAATATAATATACTTTATTTTGCTTGTGTAACTAAATTTTATTGCAAACATATATATTTTTCATATTGCGATGCCAATTAGGAATTGAAGACCTTAAGAAACAAATTTGTTGGAGGAACCTCAAATGTAGTAAATAGTGTTGTAGTAAGGCTTCAGTAATTGTTTAAATTAAAGAAACCCATAATTATGTAAGTAAACTGTATGCCGCATAAACCTTGCCTTGTGGTAGAGGAGAAAATGGTTAAACACGCATAAACTGAGATAACGACCTAATTTGATAACGGTCTCAAATAGCGTCCGTGTTTAATGAATTTAACTGAATTGCTATTGAACTTACAATATGCACAGAAGGGCCCGGTTGCTGTGGACGGGCAAGCACAAGTGTTGGGCGCAATACACGTCCCTCCATTCTTACATGTCGGTCGGCATATCGCTGAAATAAATTTGTATCGTCTACCTTTTCAATTTATACTACCTTACCTGAGTAGACTTTTCTTTGATGTTGAACTATTGTGACCAGCATATTTCTGACCGGTCTGCCGTCTGTCAATATTATCACATTTTTCTCATCGGAAGATATACAGGCATAATATTTTTGTTGTCCATAAAGTTGTTTAAACGGTTTTAAATGTTTATAACTTAAAGTCGCAGGGAAGCTATAGCTAGGAGTTTTATAAATTATAATGTTCAAACATATTCTGGTATAAAGCCGCTTTGTCTAAAGTTTTTATATTGTGTATGTACTACTTACTTAGTTGGAGGTCCTCTGACAAAGTTATTCAAATTAATTGCCCATTTTGCTAATCAATGGTCCCTTCACAAGGGTCACACTTTTACACTGAATATATAGGACATTATTCAAATGACACCATCTCCTACAGGGATTTCATCAGTTTTGTTAAACGACTTTCAGGGAATTTCATGTAAGTTATCTTTGGGCTGTGTCCTTTCAAAGTTGTAACAAGACCAGAAAATGTGTTTACAATGCTATAAATACAGTCTCAGTCCTTCCAGGTCTGGTATGTAACATCATCTATCTAGACAAATATCCTTACACAACGCTTATTGAATGATGGCTCCGGGGCTAGAGTTAACCCTGCTTTAGGGAGATATATTTTACATTAAATTATCTAAAAAAACGTTCAAATACATTTTTTCTTACCACCTTGACCACATTCGAGGAAACATAACAAGAGTGATCTTTGTATGGCCCTATTAAGCATAGCATGCACATACACATGTACGAGAGTTATTCGGAAGTTTTGAGACTGGGCCAAAATTTAGCGTTTTGAGAAGATAAACTCAAACAAAAGTTTACTATGTATTACTTTAATACATCATCTATTACGGTTTAAAATTTCATAACAATAGCTTCATGTATACGAATGCTACAAAGCGTTATGCACAGACACTACCGGTGACCCGGCGCACGCAACGACGTTATCCGACGTTGCCATTATTTTCAGAGTTAAACGTCACCGTAGAAAAGTCAACTTCTACTCCTTTTCAAAGTATCTTCCTTCACAACGTACACATTTCTCATGCCTTGTAACCCACATGGCGAATACATTTCTATACCAGTCAGATTTAAATGTTGCAATAATGGTCATAACTCTAGAGCGCAGTAAATTTATTTTTTTGCATGTAAAATAAAGTTAACCTAATAACTCACTCTGCAGTAATAGTCAGCGTTTACCGTCTCTCCCTTGAGTACAGCATGTGTTAACAGCATCGCCTTCCGGTCCATGAATAGAATGAACATATGTTTCCTAACGGATTTGGTAACACGTGCTTTCTTCGGGGGTGGAGACGACGTATGCTTCCAAACTGAAGACTGCGACTTTGTTTCTGGATCGTAGTAGTAAAACCAGAAATCCTCGGTGGTTATAATCCTGTCTAAGAACGCGTCGCCTTCTCTCTGGTATGATCTATCGAGATGCTTTTACTAGGTTTTCTTCCTGATCAGCCGTCAATAATCTCGGTACCCAACGGGCCGAAACCCGAGGCATTGCAAGTGTCTCAGTTAACATTTTGGGCGCAGTCGCCGTACCTACATCACAAACTTCTGCAACATCTCTTACTGTTATGCGACGGTCGCACTGAAGCGCATGTCTTGCAAGTGTCAGTTTATCGTCGATGACGGATGGGCGACCGCTCCTTTCCTTGTCTTTTGTTGACGTTCTGCCATCCCGAAACTCTTTATGCCATCTAAACACCAATGGCCGACTAACAGTACTTCCGTTGTTTGCCTGTTCTAGAAGTTGCTTAGTTTCTGTTGGCGCTTTCCCAAGATTAACGCAAAACTAAATAAAAACACGCTGTTCCTCTTTTGATGGTGTTTCCATAGTCGTTGTCTTGTCGCGCAGGTATTGCTATAACGATCTGCGGTAACGGCTTAAACAACTAGCGGAAATGGCGTCCGTACGTTGGAAGTGACATCAGAAAATTTTCGTGACGTTTGGCGCAATTTTAGGGGCACTTTTAATTCAGTAAGAAAACTTATAACAAGAAAATACTCCGTGCGCCAGGATGCGTAGACTGGTGTTGCTATGGAAACGATTACATGCCTTATAGTAACGTTACAACGTTTTAAATACCTATCTCGGATAAATAACATATTAAGCTATAATTTGTATTAAATAATATTCGCAGCTGTAATTAGACTGTAGTTAGTTGTATCGAATACAACTCCGTTAAACCCAACACAATAGTAGAAATAACCATTACCGTTTAGAATTAGCAAAGTTAGGAGTTGTGTGAGTAAGATGCCATGTCTGTATCTTTTGACTTAATGATACTTGAAGATGCTAGGTCTGTATCTTTATACCCTTATAATTGGTCACAAATCCAGCAATATGTTAAGTATATTAAATAAATGAACATTGCAAAAAGAGTTGCACAATTGTGTAACAAATAATTTGTTTCTGGACAAAAGGAAAACCACAACAACAAAAAAACAAAAAATCAAACATAAAAGCTTTTGTCGGAACCTGGAATTGAAGCCGGGACCTCTCGCACCCAAAGCGGATGCGTTACCCCTGCACCACCGAGTCAACTGAGAGTATCAATAATTGATTATTGTAGTCAAGCTTTTTAACCATTTCGAGGCAAAGCCGAATTTGCGGGCCACACATTTTCTTAAAATTCATTTTTTCTGATATATTTGTTCATGCATTGATAACTATATTTGGCAGTTTCTCATTTTTACGTGAGTAGGTTTCCCTACTTCTATATGGTTTAAATGTAAGATGTAAACATTTCTGACCTAAAAGATACAGGCATAGCATCTTTAAGCAGTAAATCATATTTGCGTAAATATGAAAAAACTGACAAATATAGTTATCCATGCATGTTAAAATATAACAGAAAAAAAGACTTTATTGAAAAGTGTGACTTGCAAATTTGGCTTTGTTTGTTTATGTTTTGACCTATTACCCTGAAACAGTTATATAACTTAACTGCAATCAATACGTTAAGTTGACTCGGTGGCCGAGATCGAACGCTCTAGAAATGTGGTGCAAGATATCAAGGGTTCGATTCCCTGCTTCGGTTAGGCTTTTTATGTTTGCTATTATGTATTGTTGTTGTCGTTGTGGTTATACTATTTGTCCAAACAAACATTATTTTACATGCAAGCTTAGCAATTCTTTTATCAATGTTAATTCATTTCGTATACCTAACATACTGCAAATCGTGTGGCTAAAGATAAGGGTATAAAGATACTGATCTAGCATTTGTAAATGACTATTAAATTATTTTTAAGAACGTGATGTTCTTATTATTCAAGTTATATAATTATGTATATCTTACGTATGTTACAGTTGTAGTTGCCGTTATGGGTCCACCCCGCTCTACACGCGTACCGTATCTCATATACGGGAGTGCCATAGTTGCCACTGGCAGGGCACCTAAGTAAAAACAATACCGCTTTATTGTGCATTGAATTGTAAAGTAACAGCGGTCGACAATTTGAATATATTTTACAATATTTTAAAACTATTTTTTTACTGAAACGAATGTACTTTTTGTTCATTCAGTTTGGCACTGTTGGTCTGTGAATCCAGGCTAGTCTTTGTCGAGGGCGCGGGCTTATTACCTAGCTCTTAGCCAATCATTTGTCGTCTAGCTATTTTATTTTTCTTGCATATTTTATATGTACTGAAATAATTCATTTAAAAAGTCCATATAAAACATTTCAAACTTTACTTCATATCTCGCTCAAGGTTATACTGAATTTTAACACATTTTGAGTTGGCAATATCCAACCCGGAACACTTGAAAATTCTGGATTATCTTACCATTGGCGGGTTAACCATATGCCGTCGACGTTAATCCGCTGATAATACCAGCAACGACAATACCAGTTTCGTGCGTATCTGACGACCGTGAGGAAAGTATAGAAATTCCTACAAAAAAAGAAATTCTCTTCTGTATGTAATTAGTTGTTTAAAGCTATAACATACACGTTATCAAACTATAGTGTTTCATAATAAATAATGTTTTATATCACTACCACTGTCTTACTTATAACTTTCTAGCGTAACGTATTGTAAATAAAAGTGTCTTATGTGTATCTAAGTTTTCGTTATCGTTTAATTATTGCGCCAATATTTAAACCCACTTTATGCCTGTATAACGAGGATTTTATTGAAGCGTCGACCAGAACAACCGTCATAATACTAGCAGCATATACAAAAGCACAGGCGCGCCTCAAACTTTACAGTTACTTGAAACATCTTCTAAGGAGAGCGTGTCTTATACTGTGGATACAGTGGACACTGTGGGATCCGCCGCTCGGAGACTACCTTGGGGATCTGACTGATGAAGTACAACAACATGTGATAACAGCTTTTTTGACGAGTGCCCAAAACCATGCATACTCATTACAAAATGCAAACACAAAGAGGCTGTCCTCTATTTGTAAGGCGTTTAGTATTAGTATCACCGCAGCGGTGGCTCAGTGGTTAGAGCGTTCACCCCGTGAGCGGGAGGTCGTGGGTTCGATCCCCGACCGCGTCATACCAAAGACGTTATAAAAATGGTACCAGATGCTTCCTTGCTTGGCGCTCA
>Ga0224511_10004297_pt1 | contig 10707 bp, 5 predicted proteins | sample SF_May12_sed_USG_2_FD_169988 | JGI IMG/M metagenome (GOLD analysis project Ga0224511, IMG submission 169988) | Sediment microbial communities from San Francisco Bay, California, United States - SF_May12_sed_USGS_8_1 | ecosystem: Environmental > Aquatic > Marine > Sediment | place: USA... | reverse complement strand
ACAACTGTGTCGGTACGACTGCTTTATCATCTCAAAACTGTGCCGGTACGACTGCTTATTATCTCACTATTGTGCCGGTGCGAGTGATTTATCATCTCACAACTGTGCCGGTACGACTGCTTTATCATCTCACTACTGTGCCGGTACGACTGCTTTATCATCTCACTACTATGCCGGTACGACTGCTTTATCATCTCACTACTGTGCCGGTACGACTGTTAATCCGCTTAAAACGGGGCCGGTACGACTAATAATAATAATAATAATAATAATAATAATAATAATAATAATAATAATAATAATAATAATGGTGATGATAATAATAATAACAACAACAACAACAACAGCAACAATAACAACAACAACAACAACAACAAGAAGAATAATTTCTAGTTTATAAGTCCGGTTACATTGACACCGTATTGTTGTGAGACAACAACAATGATAACGACCTTATTTTAGCCTTCCGTACTGCGCACCGTTTAACAACAAAAACAACATTTTTGGGCGTTTCCATTTACAAAACCGAAGAAAAAAACAGTCTGTGTCATTCACAGGCACACACATTTTTGCGAACTTTAGTTTTGATAGTTTTCAATGTTTCGATCAGAATAATTCATGTTTAATCTGTTTAATGACGAAGTGTCCAATACAATTGCAAGCGAAGCGAGCGCGCGAATTATTTTTTGGTTGTTTTTTTTTACTTTATATGTCACGTCGGTTTTGTATTTGAAGAAAAGTGCTACTTTTTAAAGTGAAATTTGAGGTCTGCGTACTATAGAACAGAATGTGTGCGTACTATTATATTTTTAATATCTTAATTATACACTTAACACTATTATTATGTTAGATATTTTTTATATGATGTTATAAAATAGTTTATATTATGTTATATAATAATATATAATGTATTATTTATTATGTTGTATAATACCATATACAATATAATATCATATTAAATGTTGTATAATGCTATATGATACTATACGATTGTTGTATGATAAATTCGTGGACTTTGCTAATAGTAAAAGCAATACATGATACCGGTAAACATGTTTAAAATTTGTATATTTTAACTGCTCTTCCTTTTCCAAACATATGATAAAAAACAGCATGTAAAAGTTCTAAAAAATACAAAAGTTATGACTATTTTATGAAGGCATATAAACATGATGCGGAACACGACGTCTCATAAAACGTCACAATTTTGAGAATTTCGTATGTCAATACGGTCGGAGTGTTTTTCTCAAAAGATATGTTTTAAGTAATATTTTAAAAGACTATGCAACTATATTAAAATTAATAACAATTACCTTTGTCAATATAAATCGGCTCTATTATGACCGTTCAAGCTGTGTACGAGTCCAAATATTTTCCTGTATTAGGCCTATACAGTAAAATGTGCAATAACCGTTTTATTATATATCTTTCGTTTACTTAAAAAAATCACCATTAGATATTGAAATCGGAAATTAGGCTAGCATCGTGTACCCAACCGTCCAATATGAAAATAAATATATATAAAAAATGGATCCAATATGGAAATATCATCCTCGGATACACAGGGGTGTGTAGCGAGCGGAATCACCCCTGGGTATCCGAGGATGCGGAAATATATTGCACGGTCACCTTGTACAAATGCAGATTATCGATTGGCTGAATTTTAATACATTTTAATGAAATAATATTTTCAATGTTCATGACTTGCGCCTGCCTCATTTAGTCAGTATTGACTTTTGGCAGTATAAAGTTAAAGTTGAAGATAGTGCCAAATGCTGAAATCAGATCCCGGGTCCCGGGTTTTAGTAGTCCCCACCAGAAGTCTGATTTAGTGTTATTTAACCTTCAAACAAATCGCACGTGATTTCAAAATGGCAGCGTCCTTGAAAAATATTGTTTTACTGCAGAAAACGTTCACATCTACTGGCTTCAATAATTTGAGAAGACAATTCGTTGCACCACTGTCAAACAGTCAATTTTACAGGCATTTAAGCTTCAATAATCAGGGACAACAGTGGCAAAAGCAGCACATTAGCCACATATTACCATGTCAGCAACGTCGAACGATAACACGAGGACAAACGCTGTTTGAAATAAAAGACAAAAACAATGCAACGGAAGCCACCACCGGCACCGAGTATCGCCCAGGACCATGGCCCTGGGCAGACGTGCCAGTGGAAAGCCAGATATTTGTTCGTTCTTTGCCTGATTTTTGCACAGACATGGATTTAGAAAGGTGTTTTTCTAAAGTTGGAAAAGTTATCAGATCTTGTGTATCAACGGGTAGTGTTGAAAACCCCTTTGACGGAAACAATCTTGGGTATGGCTGGGTTGCATTTTCAACCCCTCGTGAGGCTGAAGATGCTATTGTGAAACTAGATGGAGCTGAAATGATAATACCATCTGCAGGACTCGTATACAAAGGCAAAATTACTGTGGAGCAATCAAAGTTTAATGATCCAACAACTGTATATATCGCAAGTCGACTTCCGATCCGTGATATTGTTGATGATGTTAAAAAACATGTTTCTACTGTTGGAAAAGTTGAAAGAATAAAAGTGCCAAAACGTCCAGTGAAGTTTAATCTACATTACTGTTTTGTAAAATTTTCAACTCCACAAGAGGCTCAAGATGCCGTAGCGAAATTAAACGGCAGTTGCTTATCATCAACATATCCAAGCAGTGAAATTAAAAGGAAAATCTATGTGCAACCTGCAAGAACCTCAAAAACTGAGATGAAATCTGGAAACTAGTACATGTAATTGCATGCACTCTCTTAAAATGTGAAAAAGATGTACTCAGTAAATACCTGTGAAAATGGCTATCGTGTACAAGGATCCGAACTAAAGAAAAACTGTTTTTGTACCTCTTATTGCTTCATTACTGAACAGTGCATATGGCCTTGTGAACGTCAAATAAGTTGAGGCCTTTGTCATAAATTAAATCTAAAAGTGATAAGCTAAAGTATTGTGGAGTTTATATAAAAAAGGACAGTTTTTTTGTACCATTAGAATCTGTCATAAATAAATTTGCACTCTTGTACTAAAATGTTTACATTTGTCAAAAATAAATGAAATTGAATATAATAGCAAATTTTGTGTTACTGAATTTTTACTCTGAAAGCAGTGAAACGGTATTAAAAATTTCCTTAAGGCCTTTTTCTAAAATCTAGGTTGTTGCAGACGCATTTACACTTTTTCGAAGCATAATTCGCACATTTTGTATACTGTACATTGTAACCTATTTATTTCATACACGTTAATAGACATAACAATTTGTTTTTGATGTTGTTTGAAGTCGTATACAAAACACAGATCAACAGCATTTAAACAGTTATGGTATGTTATTAGATCATTATTCATAATCAATATCCATCGCGTTTTGTGGCCATGCAGATACGTGTATAACAGTTAGCAATATCAATTTAAGTTTCATCATAATGCAGCCTCAGGTGATAATTGAACCAATTTAAGCCTGAAAAAAACCCAGCTGAACTGAGGTTGCTATCCCAAATGTGCTTTAGGGTTTTTCGGTTGTTAAGGCAGTAGATGCCCCGTAAGTCACAGACACTTGGCATATGTCGCCCTGTACTACATCATTGTGTAGTCCTATTTTTCTGGTCCTCAGGGATCATGGAGTGTACATGTATGTTGTTTACATTTGAAAATGGAGTTCCGCTCATGCGCTAGGGGGCGTCAGTGGTGTGGCATCATTCATTACTACTGATGAACAGCTTCAATAAAACCGTGGCTGCTGTTTTCTCGTGCAGGCTATGCTTCCTGAGGGCTTTCCCTTTCATCAGTTTAATAAAAAATGAAGTTAATAGTATGTATAATATGAACAAGATAAAACACTCAAATGTAAACAAGTGATTTATATATTGGCAATATCTTTTTCTGTACTAAAGCGATCGTTTAGACAGTTATAGCATCGAAGCCACTAGTGTATTTTAAAGTGTTAAAATTGTCATCTTCTTTACTGATCCAATGTTAAATGAGCATATATTAAAATATAAGGGAATTTGGAATCGTGACAAGCCTCAAAAGTGGTGCGGCCATGGCCGTACCGCACGCACTGCCGACGATGGCCTTGATTAAATTAATGGTGAGCTGGAGCACAAATTGAGGTCAATCAATAAATTAGATACAAACCTATCATAAAAATTAATATATAATATATATTTAATAATAAGGTTCTTAAAATTGACCAAATTAACAAAAAATGAGTCCAGTCAGATATCATGTGATGTTCTATTTTGGTTCGGTGTTTGTGCGTGCGTGCATTTTTTGGCTTGTCCAGACTGTTCCTTTGTAATGAGCTGAAATATTTTAATATATTTTGGTACAGATGTTAACCTTGATGAGACATAATGTGGTGTGCAGTAATTATCTTGATACCATTACATTTAATGGGTTGACAGATTTGAATATTACTTGGCAAAATCGTGGCAAATGTACTGTAATGGCTTCACAGACTTGCATAATATAACGTGTAAAATTATTTCCCTTTAATTTAAGCACATATGACTTGCATTTAAAAAAGATATGCTGCAGCAGTGGCGAGTCCAGTATTTGACCTTAGGGGAGTGTGGGGGAGGCGTGGACTATGTCAACTGGGGGGTGGGGGGAGGAATTGAGAAAAATTAGCGTTTGGGGCATACAAAAATCATAGGTCCGCAGCCTTAAGGGGCAGGTGGGCGGCGTCCACAGGGTTTTCGCTCTCTAAGTAAAAGAGTTTTCATCAGATCTTTATTAAACTTGGTGAATATGTTGGTGTGAATGATGTCTGGACCAAGTTCTATAACCAGCAAAATCCCCCCCCAGGTACTCTTGAATTATGGCCCTTTAATTGTCCAAAATTAGGGTTTCTGTCAAAGAGTTTTTGCCCTGTCTTTGTCAAACATGGTGAATATGTTGGAAGGCATAATATCTCGACCAAGTTCTATAACCAGCCAAATCCACACATGCACTCCATAATTATGGCCCTTTAATTGTCCAAAATTAGGGTTTACATTCTCTAAGTCAGAGTTTTCATCCGGTCTTTATCAAACTTGGTGAATATGTTGGTGGGCATAATATCTTGACCATGTTTTCTAACCAGCCAAATCCCCCCTGGCACTCCTAAATTATGGCCCTTGAATTGTCCAAAAACTGAATTAGCGGTATCTGCTCTCCAAGTCGAATATCCTGCTCCCAAAAAAGTCATTACCATTTAATTTACCACAAATACGACGGGCATATTTTGTGTCAGTTTGGCACTCTTATTAAGTATAAAAAATGTATTTTTATTCAATTTAAGATTTAACAATTATTTTCTTTAACCCCAAATATATTCTCTGCCAAATACCATGAATTCCTATAGGCTTGTCATAGCTTAACATTGAGTTTTTCACTGAGAAGCATAAGCATGCTTATTGCTAAAAACAATGTATACTTGCAGATCTTGGGCTGGCACATGCACACACGGTATCCTATCAAAATCTGATGGTTTTAGTATTATAAAGAGGCTGATAGAAATTTAAAAAATGCTTTATTATGAAGTCAATTGAATATTCAATTTGGACAATAGTCACATTTGCGTTCAAAACCACTTTCTTGTAAGAATAATCATTCTCCGGTTATCGCAAAACTAAAATTTCTGTCAAATTATCACATTAATTGGATAGTCTGTCAGCAAAACTGACACTCCTTTGAAGAAAGCACAAGGAAATGGAACCAGCCCTATCTTGGAAAAAAGAATGTGTGCTTTGACATTAGCCGTGAATATGGGCGCACACACGATATGCTGCTTTATGCTTTCGGTGGGCACAGCACATGCGCTAAAACATAAATTGTAAAACTAAGAATCTTATTTTGTACTATAAATTATGTGGCAGCAAACAAAATAAACAAAATAAAATGTAAATATACGAACATAGCATAGTTGTTATTTTTTTAATGTTATAGTTTTCATACCAGTTTACATCCAATATCCATCAACCTGACTTCCCGGACAAAATCCCTCCAATCAGTTTTAGCACACCCTGGCAATTCCCCTCCCGTCATTTATCAGACTCAGAAAATTCCCCTCCAGTCATTTATCAGACCCAGACATTTTCTCTCCCGATATATTTCAGACCCATACATTTTCCCTCCCGTCAAAATTCAGACCAAGACATTTTCCCTCCCGTCAAAATTCAGACCCAAACATTTTCCTTTCCGTCATATTTCATAACCGAACATTTTCCCTCCAGTCATATTTCAGAACCGAATATTTTATCTATCGTCATTTTTAGACCCAGACATTTTCCCTCCCGTCATATTTCAGAACCGAACATTTTACCTCCCGTCATATTTCAAAACCGAGCATTTTACCTCCCGTCATATTTCAGAACCGAACATTTTACCTCCCGCCATATTTCAGAACCGAACATTTTCCCAACTGTAAGACCCTAAAGGCTTACTTATTTATGAAAATAACAAATCTGATAAATCGTTCTGAGTCAACTGCTATGTAAGCTCTAATGTAGGACAACCTTCTTGAAATTACAGACAAGGAGTAAATGGCTATGAAAATTTCAAAGAGGAACACTATGGACCATGCAACGCTTCAGAAGCTACGACTGTCCCAACGAACACTCCCCCACCTACGTCAAACGACTCTGGCAAGAAGCGCGCGACCAGTCTACAGTGTCCGGAGATATGCCCGATGTACGTCATGGAGTTCTGTGGCTCGGACGGACAGACATATTGGAGCAACCCGTGTGTGGAGCAGGGAAGGCTCTGCCGGTATGTCATACTGCTACTTTTATTTATTTTATAATAAATCCTCTCGCATTATGGGACGAATTAAAAAAATGAAATCCTTACACCAGCAAATATTTAGAAAGCAGTATTAAAACAAAACAATTACAGTATAACCTGTTTAAATCGAACATCATTTAAACGAATTCATCACTATTACAAATGATATTTCACACCCGTGCATTTTTTTCTTCAGGTTTTACCTAATTGTTATTTTCTGTGTTAGTGAGGGAGCCAACGACTACCACTTGTTCCACATGGTGCATGCGGGCCCGTGCGGGAACCAGCTGACTGGAAGGGCCTCCTGCACGCTACCCACGCACTGCCCCACCTACCTCACAACTTTCTGTGGAACTGACGGCGTCACGTACCACAGCAACCCTTGCCTCATCCGCTCAAAGATGTGCATGTGGGTGGTTTCTTCAGTTTAAAAATAAAAAGGCTTTTTTAAAAGGGAACTGATAGTATCATCTAGAATTATGGTTTTTTAACGCACATCAGGGAAGGTCTAGGGGGTAAATACAAAATAAAATTACCGGCATATTTTATTCTCGTTGCCATTTTTTAGATATTAATTTGTGCTCTTTATTTTGTGCGCCAGGGAGGGTACAGGTGACTACCTGGCTTTCACGGTAGGTCACTACGGCGTGTGCAGTACCCCAGCCGAGACCACCACTGTCCCCACCACCACCACCACCACACTTGGTGGGCCCATTTCCGATGCACCGTGATCGCAAGCTGTCACCACTCTAGCACTTATATTGTTCTGTTTAGACATTAAGTCGATAAAATCATACAAATAAAGAGAAAACAAAATGTAAAACGCTCAGTTTGTTTTAGCTTACCGGAGCACATAATTATTAGTGCTACATGTGAGCTGTTGTGACTGGTCTTTGTCGGTCAATATTTTTACTAAAACCGCTCAATGGATTTTAATCAAACTTTATGTACAGAATAATCGCAAGGTAGTCCCCGAACAAGGTTGTTTACGGGGTCAAAGATAGGTTTCAAAAAAGAAATTTCAAAAATGTTCTTTTCTGAAACCATAAGGCACAGAGCTTTTGTATTTGGTATAAAATATAATCTAGAGGTTCTCTACCAAATAATTCAAATTAAGCCTCTAAAAGTCACACGTTTACATTGAATTGTAAAGGTAAATCAGATGACTTCTACTATATTGCATACCGTTAGTCCCATTTGATAGAACAATACAGGAAATCATTATACTTGGCTGGATGAGGTGAGTAGGTGAGTAACTAAGGGGCCTCTTGTTTTGTTTTATTTTAAGATTCGCTGCTGTTGTATCATACTGCAACAGTTTTCTGTATTAAAAGAACATTTTGTCTGTTTAAAAATGAAACTTCCCTATTCTAGCATATACATCATAATTATAATTTTAAAGAGAATATAACATTTATTACGCTATGTGTTTAATTAAAGAAATCGCCAATCTAGCCCTTACATATAAACAGAAACTATTAATCTAAAAAAAATAATGTGTTTCACATTGAAATTCCCTACTCTAGCACTTATATCATACTTGACAGTATGTCTTTTTAAAACTAAAATTAAGAATTTTGGGCATTTTACTACATCATTTTTATTACACTATCATAAGAAAAGACAAACATGCAGATTGCAGTTGATAGTAGAAACTGTTACCCTGCAGCTGTTAGAACTGTGCAAAAGATTTACATGTAAACTGGACAAAGTATGACTAAACAGTTTTTAAATAGTTAGTGTTAGGTTTTACTCATACTTAAATAATAACACATATATATAAAATGTACATTACATCAGGGTTTTTTAAATGAAATCTTTATTTTTTATTTGTTTATAGTCAAACCAGTATTAAAATGTAAACAGGAGATACCTTTGCATTAAACACAAAATAATCACAGATATTTGCAAGTCCTTAAATGTTGTAAACATATAAAATACAATAGTGTTACTAGTTTCCAATGACTATAATAAGTCTTAAACTGACTGATGCGTTTTAAAGGTTGCAGCCACCTTATCATTAATGTCTAAAAGAAATACTAAACGATAATTTCCGGATGAAAGTATCTTTTGCGCACATAATGTGAGTCACCATGGCAGAAAAAGCAGGAATTTCTGATGTACAATGTATGTCTTAAAATGTTTCAAACGTTGCATCCACACAATTATAAATGTCTAAAATAAAAACAACACCATCAACATCAATTGTCAGTGTCTTTTGCCCACATGCAATGCAAATTGCAGTGGTTTAAAAAGTTAGTCAAATGTTTGCCTATTCCTATATTGGTGAGGCAGGAAATAAACAAATGACAGTGTCTTTCACATACAAACTGTGTTCCCCCTATGACAAAAAAATCTGTCTACAGTTTAACGAGGCCCGAAGTTGGCGCGCTGGTCCTGATGATTGCTTGGATGGGTTTGAACATGGCGTGGTCCTTACTGCCCACCAGCTGTAGGAGGATCGCCTCGCTCGTGGTCACCGTCGCACCCATGTGCCGGAACCGCTGATGCAGAGCAAACATGCACACATAACATACTTGGCAGAACAAATTATGCTTACATGACATACTGGTACTCGACAGAACAAACCTGCACCCAAGACATACTTGGCAAAACAGAATACATGCATACTAGGTTTATGTTCAATGTATTATGCAAGTCTCTGCAATTTTGCCTGCAAAGCGTGAAAATGGTGGAAGGTTGCTGAACAATAAAGTGAGTGAATGGACAGACACACAACAACTGACACAGCACTTTGTGCTCAGCTAGGTGAGCTAAAGTGCAAATTCAACAGAGGAAGATGGTTGGACAAACTAGCTCTTTAATCTGGTCCACATCCTTACTTCATATGCAAACTGCCTGTCCATCATTGAGCGTGAGGAGCAGGCATCTGCGACCACGTGCACTTCAAGGCCACGCCCTAGAAGGTCAATAACGGTCTGCTGGATACACACATGTGCCTGGGGAGATACACACCAGAAATACATGCAGCATTTGGTATGATAAATGACTAAATGTAAATGATAATACATGTATGTTAAATATTTCTGTATGACAATAGCATGAAGTTATGCAATATAATTCAAGTTATCAATTAAACCGCTAAACACCATGTCTAAATAACTTCTGTGCAAAATTTATTCCATGCAACGATTTCTGATTTCAGAGGAATGCTGAAAAAAGGAATACCTCAATTCCAAAGAGAACAACATGGTGAACATCGCCATCACAAAGTGTTTTTAACTTCTCTTCCACTTCTGGTAGAACCATAGAAAACTTGGTCTTCTCAAATACACCAGCTGCATGCGAGATATCCAAATCGGAAACAGTCTTACCAAGACCTTTTGGATACTAAAATGAAAAGAAACATAAAAATATATTAAAGAAATTTATAAAGTAACTGTGGCATTTACATCACACTGGACCATCTATCTCTCAACATGCATAATCATTTCACCAATGAAAAGATTAGTGCATGCATACAATGTACTAATATTACGTTCTCGGACAAGTACCATCACAATTACCATACCTTCACACAAAAGATTTTATAAAACAAATGAACCACATGTAGTGTGTGGTTATAGTAGCCTTTGTGCCATGTGAATTGACAGACATTTACAATACAATATGAAAGACAGTGACAACAAGAAATGTCTTTAAAAAAAGACAAACGGCGTCAGATTAAAAGAGGAAGAAAATATAACACAAGGACTTGTACATAAATCTTACACAGTAAACAGAAATTTTAAAATGAATATTGTCATGTGGACAGCTATATCGGCCAACTTTGTTAGAAAGTAAGTAATGTTTTCAAATTCCATTAAGGAGATTCATTATTTGTGTAATGACTCACCGAGGGAAAAAAATTTGCAAGTCTTATCTTGTACACATAGCACATGCTCAAGCCAATAACATTTAATGA
>Ga0224511_10004296_pt1 | contig 10708 bp, 9 predicted proteins | sample SF_May12_sed_USG_2_FD_169988 | JGI IMG/M metagenome (GOLD analysis project Ga0224511, IMG submission 169988) | Sediment microbial communities from San Francisco Bay, California, United States - SF_May12_sed_USGS_8_1 | ecosystem: Environmental > Aquatic > Marine > Sediment | place: USA... | reverse complement strand
GCCTCACTCTATCTCCTCTTGCCGCGGTGTTGCCGTGGCGACGACAGTTGTGGAATGTCGTCAGGTGTGATGCCCTTGGCCTTTAGGTCGTCTGTCACACGATCCAGGTAGCTAGGGTCCGGATATCCAAACCTGTGCCAGAATCAAGCATATCATTGTCACTGCATTGACAAATACAACTATTATATTAAAGCGCCATTGCCAATGTTGTTGAGTTTTAAAAAACAACATCACACTTTTGAAAATACCTATTCTACTTTATTGTTTTTATTAAGTCTGGTCCTTTGGAATCATGGACTGTATGTTGTTTACATGTGAAAATATCTAGGAGGTGTGAGTGGTGTGGCTTTTTCAATAATACTGATGAACAGCTTCAATAAAACTAAACTGATGAAAGGGAAAGCCCCCAGGAAGCATAGCCTGCACGAGAAAACAGCAGCCTCGGTTTTATTGAAGCTGTTCATCAGTAGTAATGAATGATGCCACACCATAAGACTGCTTATGCCATGGCCACAAATCATCTACGGGCACCGTACGGCGTCTATTTCACCAAAAAATCGTACGATTCTACGGCGCCCGGCGACAGGAACAATCGTACAATAGTTTAAACCGTATGGCTTTTTGTAGGGTAATATAAGGTAAAATGAAATTGACCGGGGACCGTTTATGTTTAAAATAAGCATTGTACCATTTAAACGGCGTCCGTAAGATGTCTAAAAAGTCCCAAAAACTTTCGAAAATTACTAAACAAATCGTCTGATGCCCGTCCGGGCACCGGACGATGCACGTTCGGGCACCGGTAGATGTTTTTTGAGTCGAACAGCCATCGGCGGGCAGCGGCGTGTATTTGCAGCAGTACATATTGCATCTTCATAGATATACCACTTCTGAATACTAAAAATATAAATAAAAATACATATTTCGCTTGGGCAGCTGAGGCAAAAACATGTTACGAATAGGCGCTATTAAAATTTTTGCAGTCTTGAGCAAGTGCGGTTTTCACATCCATCACTGTCAGAGTCAGCCTTAAGCTTTCTTATTTTAACAACCTGTTTATTTGGAGTCCTGAATGATGGCGAATGTTTATATGAATGTATATATCATTGCAGGTGAAAAATGGTTTCATTCGTGTAAAACGGTGACCGGCTGATATCATACAACGGCAGATGTTATCATATACAGACCTCGACCGGCGCCCCTACGATATGTGACCACGCAAGAGAAAATTCTAAAAAAATCGTCTGGTGCCCGGGCGATTATTAAATTCGTCGGTGATTGGCAAATCGCTAAAATCATACGGCTAAGTTCCTAAACTGATTTTTTCCTCTATAAGTCTATGATAAATGGTTGATTTCCAGGGCGGGTGATTTTGTTTACAAGGCCATAGTTTTAAAAGAAGGTAAAACACCTCTAAATAATATTAAATACCAAATATGAAAGGTATGGGCCTTGTACTTTCAGGCAAGACCATTTTAACAGTTTTTGCAGCATTTTAAACTTATGCAACCAACCAGTACTATTTGGTAAGGAACCACAAACAGATCATATACATGTATGTGAATTTGTTTCAGTACACGTTAAACAGTTGACTCAGGACACCCAACAAAAGGACAAAGGACAGTTACAAAGGTTCACCATGTGCAGAAAATGAAGAGACACTCTCAAAGTGTCACATACTGTGAGTGCGATCTGGGATCTGTCTTGTGTTGAATGTCGTTCCACGAGATGACATCCGCCTTCCCTGCGGTGTGTGAGTGACCGATGGTGAACACCAGCTTACGTTCAAATGCCACCTGCAGCATTGCGGCAATCTGACGACCACGCTCATTGTTGGGCAGGTAGGCTGTCTGGGTGATGCCCTTGTATCGACTGCCAGGATTTGGGTGGTTGGGCTATCATGAATAACCATAATTGACAAGGACACTTTGCTAAAATTGGTACATTTAAATGATAATTTTAGGAATAGTGAACAAATGTGATAACCTAATACTACACTAATGAATACATATAACGTTCCATTTATTATATTACCGATATCTTCTATGACAATTATCCAAATAATGTTACTGTATTTAGACAAATCTCCTAATTATGGAACTCTTTTCCATATTTTAGTGTAGTCATACAGTGTGTATGCTAGTGTAATGTACTTCCGGTTTAGCAGGGCACTTTTGCTCGATGTTTGAGTTTGAAATGATTAATATTCAGCATCTGTATTTTCTTTAACCAGTCAAAACGTGGCAGAATATATTGTTTTCAACTTATATTGCCTACTTTTGAATCATAAGTATAAACCGCATTTGAGGAAACATCACCATATTTTGTGACGTCATCAATAAGAAATAAACATGATTTTGTTGGAAGAAAGACCTTTTACAATGAATAAGATGCAAATACCGAATATTCAATATGATTTTAAGCAAACCATATTATAAAACGTATTTGTTTTAAGTTTTATATAGCTCGGTTTGGGTCAAAACAGCTTCCTTAAGATACACTGCATGTGAACTTTGTTATGCATAAATTCGAACTTTTTAATTTGAACATTTCCTAATTCACTGTTTATCATTTACAACCAAAGTTGGAATATTTTTGAAATCAGTGGATTGTGGAGGAACGTAACGTCAAAATCGTGCGTAATCCACGGAAGATACTTGAGTTAACTAAATTCGATTAATTTAAAATTGCCTGTATGATGAGGTTTGATAAAAAAGCATGGAAGTGACATTTTATTACCCTACTCCTAATAATGCTAGAATTCAAAAGAGTATCTGTGGGCGTTGTAAATTTTTTAAGTGTATTTTGATCAATACTATTTAAAACACTTATACAACACATGAACAGCTGAAGATTTAATTGCATATGGATATCAAGTGCTCACAGGGCAGCACAAATAAACAAACAGAGAGAAGACTTAACCCCTGTCGCCCATTTGGAAAGGTGTATCTGATCTCAATACGACCTTGTCCCTCAAACCCTGCACAATCTTCTCGCGACATGGTAACTGTCATATCTCCGTCAGGTTGGTCTCCTGGACAGCAGTTACATTGTAAATTTTATTGTGACCGTATAGCTATATAGGCAACAATTTTAATTTGGATTTTTACATAAACTGAGCCATGTTTGTAATGTTTGAGTCTCTGTTTAAATATGATTACATGTATTGAAATATTTCAATGTCTGGTTCAAGGTTACTAGATTGTGAAGATATACTGCTTTCAACGACAGCTGGCAGGGATAATTTAGAATAAATACGTTTGTTACTATATATAGTATATAGTGTTTTCGGCCGCCTACAACTCACCCATTATGCATAATGAGCATCTCGCGCAATGCTGCGCCTAAAAATGATGTCATTTTGCTCAAAACATCAATAACGTTTGCGCAATAAAATGACGACGTTATGTTAACGTTGTCGGTTAAAAAAAATTTTGTCAATAAAACACAAGTTTTAAGGTCGTAAAGTAGAAAAGACGAGAAATTAAACGTGGATATTTCAAGTAAGTATTGTTTCTTCCACTAAAACAAACGTATTGAAGACGTTAATGATTAGTTGCAGCTCGCCATAAGGCGAACAAATGACCTGAAGATGCCCATAGTGCCATTATTGACTCAAGGGTGATTATCGCATAATGGCGAGCTGTAACTAATCATTAACCTCTAATTGGGTATAAGTAAATAATAACAAATCTAAAATGGTTATACATGTACATGTACCTGTGATTGTTCCATACACCTGGCCGCAGGTGGGACACGCCTCCTTGTAGGTGACCTGCTGCTCGATGCAGTCTGTACAGAAGCGGTGATGGCAGGACAGGGTCGTGATGTTGCGGGGATCAATTAGCGGCTCCATGCAGATCACACACACTTCATCCTCACCAGCCCCTAGGGCCTGGTAAAACACCATGGCAACACAATCACAACAACATGGCAACTGGATCGCAAAACAATGGTAAATAATTAAAATACCATATCAACAAGATCAGAATACCATGGAAACCGGAAACATGATTACAACAACATGGGAACATCATCACAACACAACAACAACATGATCACAACACCATGACGACACGATTACAACACAATAGCAACTGAATCGAACATCATGGGAATATAATCACAACACAACAGCAACATGTTCAAAATGCTATGGCAACACGATCATAACACCACGGCAGTATGATCACAACACCATGACAACGTGATCACAACATCATGACAACGTGATCATAACACAATGGCAACATGATCACAACACCATTGCAACATGATCACAACACTAAAGCAACATGATTACACCAAGACAACATGATTATAACACCATGACAACATGATCACAACACCATGTTAACTTAATAACTGGTACAATACTAATATTAGGTACAATATGTATTACAAAAATATCAAATTATCCATCTACTGACACTATTACAAAATTATTCCACAAAAGTGTATCGATGCTGCACCCTAGGATATTACTAATATAGCATTCTTAGATGAACACGCCCGTGGAAAGGTATACACGTATTTAACTTTCTCACTAAGACTAGTAAATACGTTTAATAATGTGACCTACCTTTCTTATTTCACCAGGTCCTCTTATCTTCCTTTCAGTATCACTTTGGCTGTATGTGGACGTTTTAAACTGGCCACCAACTAAATCAGTTGTTGTTAGACTATTGTTGTCAGCAATGCATATACCGGTTGGTGAACGACTGTGTGCAACCACAGTTGTGTTTCCAGTGTTCCCGGTTGGCTTACTGGCTGGTTTCTGCCAATGTTGAAGTAATGTAGTGGGGTTGTTGTCGGGAATTGTTGTTACTTCTAATGAAAATGCTCCTTTTGGTTGCGCCATTGATTCAATGGAGGCTGCAAAATTGAGATAAAAACTAAAAACAGGACTGTACAATCATTATGGATTTAAGAGAAGGTTATCAAGAAGAAATTCACAAACATTTATTTCACATTTTTAATGTTAAAATCATTATGCAATTTGACAACTTCTAATCACCTGGTGTAGGCATTCCTGTTGCGGCTGATTGTGGCCGTTGGTTCACGTATACTTGCCTGTTGTACACCGTCTGAGGGACTCTCATGTTCAGGACTTCATTACACACCTTTTGCATGATGTGCACGTTGATAAGAACCATGTCCGTGAAGTGGATTTCACTCAGAGGCTTTGTGGACAGACGTTCATACTCCTTGATGGCCTCCGCAAACATGACAGCAAACATCTCAAACGGAACTCTTTTAAATCCTTAAATAATTGTCAACATAGCAGGTAGGAAGACACTGTTTATATTTTGTAATGCCCTTACTTAACATCCTTAATGCAATATGCACAATGTAGCAATATGTTAAATGTATTGTTCAGGACATAACAGTATGAGCATACCAATGGCGAACGAAGAGAAGGCGACAGTCTGTACTCCGAGCTGCTCAGCTTTAACCAGTGTGTTCAAGATACACGCCTTCGTGTCATCCTCACATGCCTTCACACTCACCTGTTGGTTGGGAAAGATATATTCTAACTTTATTTGTGTGTAGTTTTTTTCCCATCATTTTAACAAGTGATATGGATACTTTTTTAGTATATCACAGGGATAGTTCACCTAGTGCTCCAAGTTTTCTCTGGAAACCATGTAGACTTAAGAACTCTAAATAAATGGGTAAACATATACACTTTCATGTCTGTAAAAACAACTGCTCTACTCTATTCAGAAGAAGGGAGTATGTCGATCAAAATTTCATGACTACAAAAACGTACATTACAACAACAGTGGGTCAAACTCACAGCCCCTAGATTGGTAGACTTAAGTAGGAAGCTTGAAAGCTGGCTTTTATCTCTATATGTCTCCAGATCGCCAGTAGCTGACATAAATATTCCTGGTGCCCTTTCTTTGTGCGTGGCGCGCCCTGCCCCATTAAGGTCCGCCCTGCCCTTTTTAGATCCTGGCTAAATCCCTACCAGTGAGTATATAAAACACTTCAATAGGATTTGGATGGCGGCCATTTAGACTGGAATGTACGCGGGGTTAGACCTAACTTGGTAATCTTCTGGTTAAAAAAGCTCAATGATTTGTATTATAAGAAAATGGAAAGTTCTTGATAAATGTTCACCCTTTTTGTTAATTAAACATTGAGAATCCAATCTGAATTAAAAATAAAAACATTTTTGCCAATGGGAATTTCCTGATTAAACTTTCCATGCAAAAATTAAAACTCATTTTCAGCCAAAAATACAAAGATAAACTAGTTATAATAACTACTGGTAACACAACATTATAATAATCAAGAAGAAGCATTATACATTATGTAAAAATAACACATAAATCATATCTTACTTCACTATAAGGTTTGTACGAATCCCATTCAGGAACGACTGTGTGAAGTACACAGCTCTTCCCAGTGAGCTGTCCTGCCCCAGTTTCACAAACTGCCCCGACTTTTAATCCTTTTCTCTGAGTCAATGTTCTCACCGCTTCCTTGTGTAAGTTCTCCCCTGCAGCCCTGTCTACAGCATCCGCAACTGTACCTCCCTGGTACAGGTCAGTGTTGGTGGCTATACACAGACACTGGACCTCAGTGCTTGTTACATCTCCCTCATTTACTAGCACACTGATGCCTGTTTTGAATGCCTGGCAGTTCTTCAATGTGGGTGTGGATTTCTGATTAATTTTGGGTCGAGCTTTTCTTTTGTTGCCACTCTGACTTGGCATTGCAGTTTGAGTTGCATGTGCTTTATTTGGATTTCCGTCGCTGTAAAGTTTGCTTTTGGTCAGAGTTTTAAAGTTTTCTGGTATCTTTCTTAACTCGACTTCATTCTGCTGTTCCCTTTGTTTCAATTCTTGTCCTTAAAATTATACATTTAAAGTCGTCATAAATAACTACTAATACTTTTAGAAAAGCAAACATTTGATAGCTTCGAAAGTAACACAGACGTCTTCTACAGGAAACACCTGAACATTGTAGTTAACAAAGAAATGTATGTCTCTTTATTTGTGTGCCGGTTGAACAGAAGGAGGCACAGAAAAAAGCAAACCTCGATTCCTCTTTAATAAACCAGATTTTTCTGTTATTATAACGAACACAATTTCAATGCCAGAGAGAAAACAATATGATGTAAGTATCATTAAATTAGGATTCCCACATATTTCAATACCAATTTGTGTTCACCTAGATTTAATAGTTTTAAAATGTTTACATAATTCTGATTTCAACAAAAAGCTGGAGAGACAGACAGATAAACGGATGGAGAGAGAAAACAAAAGGGCCCAAAGGGTTGCTCACCTGAGGAAAAGGTCAAAGGTCACAGTGGAGCCATTTACAGAGGACCACTAATGTTGTCCACCAGATATTGGTAGAGGACCTCTAGATGATGTTATACATCAAATATGACAGTTCCGAGCCTTGTAGTTTCAGACAAGATGATTTTTTAAAATTTCATTTTGAAAACTTAATTTTTGACCCCGTGACCTACTTATGCAACCAATTAGAACCATTTGAACAATTTTGGTAGTGGACCACCCAGGGATCATTCCTGTTGAGTTTGGAAAAATTCCCAGAAGCGGTTCAAGAGAAGTCGTTTAAAGTTTTTCTTATATAATTCAATGTAAAATTGTGAACCCCAGGGCGGGTCAATTTTAACCCCAGGGGCATAATTTGAACAACTTTGTATAGGCACTCTAGATGATACTATGTACAACATATGAAAGCCCTGGACCTTGTAGTTTCAGACAAGAAGATTTTTGAAAGTTGCATTATAAAAACCTAATCTTTGACCCTGTGACCTACTTATGCAACCAATTAGAACCATATGAACAATTTGGTAGGGGACCACCAAGGAATCATTCCTGCTGAGTCTGGTCAAATACCCATTAGCGGTTCAAGATAAGAGGTCATTTGAAGTTTTCTGTATATATTTCAATGTAAAAATGTGACCCCCGGGGGAATAATTTGAACAACTTTGGTAAACGATCCCTAGATGATGCTATATACAAATGTACCAAATATGAAAGCTCTGGGCCTTGTAGTTTTAGACAAAAAGATTTTTTGAAAGTTGCATTTTAAAAACCTATTTTGTTGACCCCGTGACCTACTTATGCAACCAATCAGAACCATTTTGACACGTTTGGTAGGGGACAACCCAGGGACCATTCCTGTTGAATTTGGTCAAATTCCCATTAGCGGTTCACGATAAGAAGTAATTTGAAGTTTTCCTAATATAATTCAATGTTAAATTGTGACCCCGGGGCGGGGTCGATTTTGACCTCAGGGGCATAATTTGAACAACTTTGGTAGAGAACCCCTATATGATGCTATATACTAAATATGAAAACTCTGGGCCTTATAGTTTCAGACAAGAATATTTTGAAAATTGCATTTTGAAAACATTATTGTTTGACCCTGAGACCTACTTATGCAACCAATCAGAACCATTTGAACAACTTTTGTAGGGGACCACACAGGGACCATTCCTCTTAAGTTTGGTCAAAATCCAATAAGCGGTTTCAGAGGAGAAGATATTTAAGTAAAAAGAAAATTGACGGACGACGAACGACGTACGACGGACAAAGGCCGGTCACAATAGCTCACTCTGAGCATTTTGTGCTCAGGTGAGCTAAAAAATGAAGTGCATAAAATACACATTTCCACCTATTCACATACCAAGTTTCATCAACGTTTTAACGTTATCACTGGATCCAGATTTGTGGACAGACGGACAAACGGATGGACGGGCGGAAAGCAAACCTATTGCCCCCCGTGTGAACACCGATGGTGAACTATTTAAAACCAGGGGAAAATTTCTTTGTTTGACGTCAAAAGCAATGGTACAACATTTTTAATAAACGTGTGTGTGTATTATAACCAATAAATTACGTCTAACCATTCACTTTGTATGAAATGCATGTTATTAATGGACCCCTGCGGACTGCACATATATTTGGAGTATTAAAATTGACATGATTTACTGGAAATACATGCATGATAATGACATGACATTTTATTTGAGTACTTGTGACTTGGTGGGCATCACAGGGTCTACAAAAACAGATTTAAGCATTAACAATCCTGGATACCGATGTGCATTATTAATACAATTTCCTTGGCAAAAATAACACAGTAAAATATTTCAAACACAACAAGATACATGGCCATATCACGAAATCAGGGTTTCCACTCTTGTACATGAACTACATGCAAACCAAATGTCAAAGCAGAAACGGCTTTGCTGTTTAGAAAAGATATCCTTGGCCTAACTTGCCCAAAATAAAATGAGAAGCTATATTTGCTTATAAACCAACTACAATTAAAATGTTAGCAAGCTCCAATAATAAAGTGTTTTTCTATTTTTAATAACAGTCACCTTGAATTGACACAACTGGCCTCTTATCCAAACTCTATTTAATTTTGCACATAAATTACCTTCTGTAAAATTATCTCCAAATTAACACATATTATTATGCGGAACTATTTTTTCATTTTAAATTACAGTGACCTTGACCCTCAATCTTTAGAAAGTTTTTATTACAAATTATTAAGCGGATCTGTTTTTTCTATTTGCAGTACAAGTAACATTGAACCAATTGGCCCGTAAATCCAAATCCATGCTAGGTCTTCACGCAAGCATGCTGTGAGGGTGAAACCCGTTTTAGTGCGTAGTATTAAGGGGTTTTAGACAGTGCTTAAAGGGACAGTACGCCAATATTTTGTTTTATTTCATACACAGTCCTCAACATTTACATTTAAACATACATTTTAAAATTCGACAAATATGACATACAAAGTCAAATGACTTTTTCGTCAAGCAATATTAAAATATGTACATCCCTTACAAGCCAAATCCGGACGCACGAACGCACGCATCCATGGACACACAAACAGCTTAGCAAAACAAGTGTCGGCTACATGCACATGTATTTGAGCTCGCCGCAAGAGGGTTCGATAAAAATAATGTGTGCAATAGTAATGGAGCGTGTGCATGACACAAACTGTATTTTTTATCTTTATTTAAATGGAAACGTCAACAATATTTTATTGTTGTTGTTAAATTGTATTCAACATATATCCAAAAATAAGGTCGTACAAGTTACGTACTGAAACCCACCCCCTTACCCCAAACAAAGTAGGCACGATGTATGTGGAGTTTTCACCCTCCCCTATTAACAACGTTTCAGCCTAATTGGTTTATCCAAACTGAAGTTTAACAGAATTAATAAATCGGTTGTTACCATTGAGCCTCAGGGCCAAGGATTTGGAAATCATCACAAGCGATCTACATTAGATTTGCGATCCAGAGAGATCATACACCTTGTAACATTTTTCTCAACAAAAACTGGATAAATGCAGTATTCAAATAAATAGCGACGTGACTGTAGATATATCAAAAATTCAGTCAATGAGTTTAAATACTCATATATTATCATTTTTGAGACACTAGAACAAACATCTGGGCATACCTTTAACAACTCATATAATTCTCAAAATGATTACTTACTCCACTTTTGCCAGCTGCCACGAACTCCTACAATGACAAGTTTGTACAATTTTGTTTTATTAACTTGCTTATATGTTTGATTGCAATATCGCGGAAAACTGTTATTTCTGTGTAACAATTTATTAATACATTTATCATAGTTATCATTAAACTTAAATAACAATGTTTCATCATTTAAGGATACAAAATGTAACATTTAGTCTTCAG
>Ga0224511_10004295_pt1 | contig 10708 bp, 6 predicted proteins | sample SF_May12_sed_USG_2_FD_169988 | JGI IMG/M metagenome (GOLD analysis project Ga0224511, IMG submission 169988) | Sediment microbial communities from San Francisco Bay, California, United States - SF_May12_sed_USGS_8_1 | ecosystem: Environmental > Aquatic > Marine > Sediment | place: USA... | reverse complement strand
GTAAACCAGTCACCACACAACAACAGACGCCCCAGTCACCACGCAATCGTACGGCGGTGAACCAGTCACCACGCGATCGTACGGCAGTGAACCGGGCAACACGCGATCGTACGGCGGTAAACCAGTCACCACACAACAACAGACGCCCCAGTCACCACGCAATCGTACGGCGGTGAACCAGTCACCACGCGATCGTACGGCAGTGAACCGGGCAACACGCTATCGTACGGCGGTAAACCAGTCACCACACAACAACAGACCCCCCAGTCACCACGCAATCGTACGGCGTTAAACCAGTCACAACGCGATCGTACGGCAGTGAACCGGTCAACACGCGATCGTACGGCGGTAAACCAGTCACCACACAACAACAGACGCCCCAGTCACCACGCAATCGTACGGCGGTGAACCAGTCACCACGCGATCGTACGGCAGTGAACCGGTCAACACGCGATCGTTCGGCGGTAAACCAGTCACCACACAACAACTGACGCCCCAGTCACCACGCAATCGTACGGCGTTAAACCAGTCACCACGCGATCGTACGGCAGTGAACCGGTCAACACGCGATTGTACGGCGGTAAACCAGTCACCACACAACAACAGACGCCCCAGTCACCACGCAAACGTACGGCGTTAAACCAGTCACCACGCGATCGTACGGCAGTGAACCGGTCAACAAGCGATCGTACGGCGGTAAACCAGTCACCACACAACAACAGTTGCTCCAGTCACTGTCATAAGATGACATTTGTCAGTCATAATAAATATACTTATATATATAGCGTATGTCGCTTGTGGTTGTCTTTATTTTAAAATGTCCTTTCTTATAGGTCAGTTCTAAAACGTATCAGGTTAGGTTACGAGTTTAGTTTAGTCAGTAGTTTAGCTTATACAGTATTAATTAACCCGTGCACTAACGCGTCATTTACATCAACAAATTACAGTCACTTCTGATTCAGCCATAGGTCAATATGACCTATCGACAGCCCGCCCAAAATCGCGTCTTGACGGACCAGCGTTGTCGGACCCTCTATTGTATTCACTTGTCAATCATGCCTATGCAAATCGCTATCACCATCACCTAGTTCGATAATTGGTCAGTAATATTATAATGGAGCGATATGTATTTCATATCATAAGTATGCAGGCAAACGATGCGTAAATCATGACGACCAGGGCAGAAGGGCGGATTGTCAATAGGTCAATTGCCACGACACGTATACGCCATATCGGTGCCTTGTAAATTATCATCTTTTGTGGGCTTTATATTAAATGAGCCACATGTTGGTGGGTCTTGATCTCGATTTAGATCTGACAATAAAGATCTTAAAGCTCAGCTACTGTATTCTGAACCCCGCTCTACCGCTGACGACTTCATGGCGGGAGGTGGCCGTCGACATCACCATCCTGACTCGACCGTGTTTATGCAATTTAAACACGCAGACAATGGATATTCTCGAGTTGTTCCGATTGCTCACTCACATTTGAGTCGCGTGCGGGGTGAAAAAGCTTGTTCTGCTTTGCGTTCATTACCGAAAGTGCTTTCGACAAGCGCTAGAGAATTGTTGAGTTTCGTTTTTGAACGGTCCGCTTATCGCGAGCGCTTTCAAAACCACAGGCACGGGGTTTCTTGAAAAAAAGAGGGCTCAATGGCCCTAGGTCGCTCACCTTAGAAAAAGGTCAAAGGTCACAGTGGAGCCATTTACAGAGGACCCCTAATGTTGTAGACTAAATATCAAGGCTTTAGTAGATTTTAACAAGAAGATTTTTAAGATTTTCCTATATAATTCAGCGTAAAAATGTGACCCCTGGGGAGGGGTCAAATATGACTCCAGGGGCATAATTATAAAAACTTTAAACTTAAAAACGGAAGAGGATCTCTAGATGGTGTTATATGCTAAATAGGAAATTTGGCCATGTAGATTCAGACAAGAAGATGTTTAAAAAAATGCAATTTGAAAACCTTTTTTTTTGGACCCCTTACCTGCAACCAATCCGAACCATTTGAACAATTTTGGTACGGGACTACCCATGGATAATTCTTGGTTTGGACAAATTCCCATTAGCGGTTCAAGAGAAGATGCCGTTTGAAGTTTTCCTTATATAATTCATTGTTAAATTGTGCTCCCCGGGGCGGGGTCAATTTTGACACCATGGGTACAATTTGAACAATTTTGATAGAGGACCTCTACATGATGCTATATACCATATATGACAGCTCTAGGCATTGTAGTTTTAGAAAAGAAGATTTTTGAAAATTGCATTTTAAAAACCTTTTTTGACCCTGTGGCCTACTTATGCAACTAATTGGAACCATTTGAAGAATATTGGTAGGGGACTAACCAGGGACCATTCGAGTTTGGTCAAATTCCCATTAGGGGTTCAAGAGAAAAGGTCGTTTGAAGTCTTCCTTATATGATTCAATGTACATGTAGGAGCATAATTTGAACAACTTTGATAGATGACCTCTAGATAATGCTATATACCAAATATTAAAGCTCTGAGCCTTGTAGTTTAAGACAAGAAGATTTGTTTACATTGAATTTTGAAAACCTATTATATTACCACGTGACCTACGTCTATATCCAACTGGATCTGTTTGAACAACTTTAGTAGAGGAACACCTGGGGATCATTCCTGTAAAGGTTGGTAAAAATCCAATGAGCAGTTACAGAGGAGAAGTTGTTTAAAGAAATTGTTGGCGGACGCACGCACGGACGCACAGGCGTAAGGACGCACGGACGGACGATGGACGACGGAGAATAGACCATCACAAAACGGCATATTGAGCACTATGTGCACACGTGAGCTAAAATATATATTACACTACCTATGTCCATTGTTTTCTCTCAAGCCTAAAAAACACACTGGTTTTATTGAGTTTTTTCTAGAAATCGCGTACCAGTGATTTAAACATAAACAAATGCATGTCCGCCAACTTGGAGCAAGTTATCTCAAATGCCGCTCGCCCATTGGTGGAAGCCCATACCTTTGTCAGGCCGCTGACTGGCTTTATGCTCTAGAAACATTGACTGACTGCCCTGATACTTATTATTGTCAGGCCGCTGACTGTTTGCTTCATGCTCTAGAAAGGTAACTTAACCGCCTAGATACTTACCGTTGTCAGGCCGCTGACTGGTTGTTTCATGCTCTAGAAAGGTAACTTAACCGCCTAGATACTTACCGTTGTCAGGCCGCTGACTGGTTGCTTCATGCTCTAGAAAGATAACTTAACCGCCTAGATACTTACCGTTGTCAGGCCGCTGACTGGTTGCTTCATGCTCTAGAAAGGTAACTTAACCGCCTATATACTTACCGTTGTCAGGCCGCTGACTGGTTGCTTCATGCTCTAGAAAGGTAACTTAACCGCCTATATACTTACCGTTGTCAGGCCACTGACTGGTTTCATGCTCTTGAAAGACAGACTGACCGTCCTGAGACTTATTTTTCTCAGGCCGCTGACTGGTTTCATGCTCTTGAAAGACAGACTGACCGTCCTGAGACTTATTATTCTCAGACCACTGACTGGTTTCACGATGGATAACGATCCAGTACACTGAAGAAAAAACACAACGCAATGTAAGGGCATTTTCTTTTTTAAAAGCTGTACCGTGTCACATTTACAATTTGAAAAAAGATATCCATTTAAAACTAGAAATCTGTTGTCGAAAAGACAGTATTGTTGAGTGCGCAAATGGAAGATTTTAAGTAATTTCCAACAGAGATGCTACACGAGTTAGTAATGTGTAATGCACTGTTATGCATTACATTTTTAAACTATTGACTAAATGTGAAATGCTGGTAAAAAGTATTACATGTAATGTCCAGTACTCATTTTTCTTTAACTAAGATAATGTGTAACGGTAGGCATGAGAGGAAAAACCTTGTTTAATTTGTTTCATAGTATTTGCAAAACCATATCATTCATAAATTTATCAGTTTCTGACAATTTCTGATAGTTATAAATTATTACTTTTAATTTTAAAAATAATTTTAATATAATTATTCTTCAATTGTTATGAATTCGTTTGTGTCTTATAAAAATCGCTCAAGACCAATTTTCATGACGGTTATTTTTACTGCTATTTCAACTTTGATCTTTAAAAGCATTTTACCCCAGGTGGTATTATGAAATTCGTGGTACATTCATGTTTAGAGTCATCCATCTAACACGAGGTTGTAACAATACAAGCACGGTTTCAAATAATTGAAACACATTTTATCTTTTAAAAATAAAACTTTGCATTATTCAATATACCAACTAACATTTTACGACTTAACCGACAACAACGTTTACAGCTACTATTGTTTCGTTGTTTTATTATTTTAATAAAACTTTTTATGTTTTTGTTTAGATGTTTTTTCTCTTCGCGATTGTTGTGTGTGTTTTTTAAACTGTAGCCTAATGCTTACAGAGGTACCGATAGCGTCAGTCGTTAGAGATAATGGTGACAAGGATAAATTTGACATTTCAATCATAAAAGACTGGCGCACACGGTATGCTTTTGCTTAATTTATGTGCTTTGCCCGCCGACAACACCTATATCTTTTGTTACCAACGCTTTTAGTGTTTTAAAAGTTATTTTATAGTTTAATATGTCCTATATCGATTTGGTAACTCGATTTAAATTGGAATATATCTGTTGAACACGACAAAGCGTTTAAACGCTTTTCCGAGATCAACAAATATGATACCAGTTTCAAATGAAATGCCAACCGATAAAAAGACATATTAAGACACCACAAGATAGACTGCTATGCCCCACACACGTAAACAAGAAAACATAACAGGTTTTCGAAAACAAAAACAAAGAGTGTTACACGGCCATGCCTCAGTGGAGTTCCTTTAAAGCACAGCATGTGTGCATCCTTATTCACTGCTTATGTCGAAGCACTCAAGCCTTTTTCCAAGATATTAGGACTGGTTCTTTTCTCGTTTGCTTTCTTTATAGGAGTGTCAATTTAGCCGACAAAATCGATTCAGTCCGAGTGTTACTTTGACTTGAAGTGTTAGTTTTGATTCAATCAGAGAGATACTTTGAAATGAATTGTAATAATATGTTCTGGAGGTCAGCTGCTTTAAACAACAACCGGGCATTAGCGTCTTATAGCCTTAAAAATCATTTACTTCGATAGTAACTGAAAAAATGCCCGTTGAGTTTTATGTTTCATTTTCTGACAAAACATAGTGATATACTTGAAAAAAAAACAACAACAATAACGCACATATTCTTTTCGACAGCATAACTGTATACTGTAGATCTGCCGCTATTAGTATTTTACCAAATCTTGCATTGTATTATTTTTATTTGACTAGAAGTGTTATTTAAATGATGTTCATAAAAAAATTCATTTCTTAATGCAGATGTTTATGACACACACAGAATTGCAATGTTAAGCGTAAAATATTTACATTTCCTCCCATAAAAAATGTTGTTTTTTTCAATTTTCTTCAAATTAAATAAGATTATCGTACATATCGTATTTTATGTCTTCATAGAAATATTTTTGTAAAAACGTACCTGTCAATAAACATACAAAAGGAATCCATATGTGTTTTTTTTTATACACATTTTTACAAGCTGTCACCATCTTGAAAGACTTTTTAGTGTGCGCTTTATCTGACCGCATCTACATGTATAAGTTTTTCCTTAGGGCTTTTTACAACTATGCCGCGTGAATAAAAAAATAAAAAATTAATGATAGCATCAAATTAATTAAAATGTAATTATACTACTGAAAATTTCTAACGTACACTTTCTTATCATGCCAATATCTTCTATGAAAACAATCTAAGTAATAAAATGTTCATTCTTTTCAGTATTAAAGGTAGGTGTTAAGGAGTAAAATTATTTCCATTTAATTTAATATCAACCAATAAAGGTTACTTGTATTTAAAAATATCATTTTCTATGGTTGAAAAATAGCAATAATATATATCATATTTAAATGAGGACATTTTTGTTTATATTTTGATGAAAAATACAAATGTGTATCCTTCGTAGTCCACTACACAGCTATTACATTAAAAGCATTTCTCAATTAAAAAACATACAATAATCATTTTAATGAAATAATTTTTTATATAACATAACTTTTTTTAATTCACAAATATTTGGTTGTTTTGGATAAATAAACAAATAGTAAGCACATGTTTGTTTTAAACAAAAGTTAATGAATAATTATTAAACAACATCTATTATTGAGTTTTTAACACAATTTATTTTCAAGTATCGTGACCATACTAAGGTTTTTAAAGTCGTAAATTTCCACATCATCAAAGCACGAACAACATTTAAACTTCAGTCACATGTTTGGACAATTCCCTTAAAGCAGCTGACCTCCAGATGCTCAAAAACTGAAAAATGGAGAACAAATAACGGAAACTACTGGTCAAGTTATTATTTTCAGTGGAGAAATCTATTATTTCTGAACCCTTAATTCAGTTGACAAAATCGTAGGTAAAACATCGTTTTTCTTTGCATAATCTACTGCGTTACTAACGCAGTAGCCGTAATGTATAGTAGGAATATCCCGATGGCAGAAAAGCGAATTGTCTGTTTTTAAAGCAAAGAAGTGAAAATATGTAGGGTTTTTTATTTCTAACAACTATTATATATGTTTGAAGAGATATTTTGAAATATTTGTAACTAATGATTTTCTAGTATATTCTGGAGGTCAGCTGCTTTAATGATGGAATTACTTTCATAATTCTAGTGCAGGTGGAATCATACTTAAGTGTGTTTGCATGCTAATTTAATGCACTTTATGTATGACAGGACACTTGTTCCATGTTTGAGTTAAAATATGTTTAAGCAAATGAACTAAATTTAAGCGTACTTGTTTTTAGTTTTTAGCATGCATTAGTGTTATTACAACTTCCTAAAGTAATACTTCACATAAACTTTGTTCAGCATTTATTCGATATTTTTCCACATTTACTATATCGATGTAAATCATTTACAGCCAAATTTTTTTGGTATATTTTTACCAAACTCCTGTCCCCAGACTTTGATGTCTCACTACGGGTTTCGATTTTAGAATATTTAAAACATTCTTTGTGTTTTATGTAGATCCATCTGTATGTGCATATTTAAAACTTGTTATTTCAAATAATGCAAGAAAACGATTTCTGTTTTATTCAGGCAAGGGGTTGCTTTTTCACGTGTTCCTGGCGCAATTTTACATTTCCCCACCCATACACTCTTGTATTGAAGTTACATCGCTATGAACTCTTAGTTGGCATAATATGATGCACATATGTCTAATACATAAACGTGCCCAATACGATAACTAAATTTATATATTTTGATAATGTTTTGATTTGTTTAAAAATGTCTTTCGTTTTTTGTTATTACCGCAACGACAACACAAAATGCAACTTTTTTTGAAAATTAAAAAGCGCAAATAGTCTATTGATGTTATTTATATATAGACCAGTCAGTAAAAACCGTTTTAACCTGGTGTTTATTTCTGATATTATTTGCATATGTTCACACTAAGAAAGCAAAGTTCGAAATTTGATCGCGTATGTTTTTACCATGTCATTACCAAACGGCGTCTACCGGCTTTTATTATGCATTGCAGACAATTTAAGTATACTTGTTATACTTCTCTGATGTACACGTTAAAAATAACTTACTAAAAACGTATAGAATGTCCTTCAAATTAAGAATATTTAAAATAAATAACAAAATTTCATTACCGCAACGGTCATTACCGCAACGAACGCATACTGACTTATGACTTAAGTTACCTTAAAGAGCCAATAGATGCATAACTAAACTAATGTTCCCTTTGCCGAACCTACTTGTAGTAAACCCGCGGTCTGTGGGCGTCCGTCCGTGCGACCGACCCTGCGGCCCTGCATCCGGATCTGGCTTAATAAGCCAATAACTGTACTAAGATTAATTGGATTTTCAAACAAAAATGAGAGAAAAAAGGTTGGAGTTGATTAAGATATGTTCCTTGCTCAAACACTTCATTCCTAGTTATAAGATTACGGTAATGACTGGAGGTCAAAGTTCAATATCCAAATGCAAAAAGTCCAAAATTACTTGATTTGGCAATAACTTTGTAATGAATAGTTTGATTTTTATATAAATTTAACAAAAGATTAACCCTGATGAAAGGTTATGTTGCGCACTCAAAATGAAATTCTGTTTTAAGGTCAAGGTCATACTAACAGGTCAACGACCAAATAACGTCCAAATTTTGCCTTTTTCGGACCATAACTGTGCTTTTCAAGGCTTTTCCCCACAAAATTTGGGAAAGGTCTTAAAATGTTATATACCTTAATACTTATGTATATTTTCTAGTCTAGTATATTTAAGCCAACAAATAAGCCTTGAATGGCATTACCGCAACGCACCAGAATTTCTGTTGCTACTTAAATAAACCAAAGGAAATAGTTTAAAATTGTATAACTATGCCAATCATAACTTATAATCTTAACATACTATAAAACGAAAAATGTGTTAACAAAAATGCATGTAATGAGTAAAATTAAAAGTTTTCTGCATAAAATATTTATCAAACTAAAGAGCAACTTTAATGTTAAAACTTATAATTTATTATATCTCCAAAGCTTAAAATGATAACAAATTTCTCTTAAATACTAAACATGTAATAGATTTTCATAATTAAAAGACAAATAGCTTAAGTATTATGGGAAATTTAATATTTTTTGTGTTTGAAGTTTAATTGCTATTATGTTCACCTTGGTGTAATCCCCATTCTGCATTCGTAACAAAACAGAAATAAGCATTTGTGCGCGGACATATGCCTTAACATAAATTATTGTCATATGTATATACTCTAACAAAAATAAAGAAAAAATGTAATTCTCAATGGTTGCCGATGAAATGTTTTTTCGATCGAGTTTGGCAATTCCTGTAGAAATACCTATAAGTCAATTAAATGTGATATAATTTCTAAAACCTCTGTATGAAGCGATAGTATAAAAATGCACGGTAGTGAATTTTTTATAACCCGACTCCTCCTATTTAATGCTAGAATTTCAAAGTGTATCTGGGGCGTTGGAAGTTTTCTTACGTGAACAATTACCTAGTCGTATAGCTTGCGGATAGTAACACTGATTTGACCATTATATTTTATCTTTCTAATACGAACGTAGATTTAGTTTTCGATAAAGCAATCGCTGTGTGTCGTTTGAGCTCATAATTGATTTTAACAGGGTTGATGCTTTAACATACAGTGCACTTTATGGAATATGAAATATGTAGTTTTATTTAGTTCCATTAAGAACAAACCAATATTTTTTCACAACAAGTAACTTGTAAGTAACTTTAGTTTTTACTTTGAACATTGTCATAGAAAGCCGGAAAGCGAAACTGGAGTTTTAGCGCTAGTTTTTGGAAATATTTATAAATCTTCATCCATTCACGCAAACAACCCGTGTTAGCAATGTAAGTGAAATGACAACCAGGTACTCGACAACAAGACTACTAGTTCACTTAAAAAAGTTGATATTTTATTTAACGCTATTAATAATAAACAATTATTCTGACTTATCACTTAAGGTGTGTGTGGGGGTGCAACAGGGAGGGGGATAGAACCAGGGTTCCCCTCTATATCCTGCGTTTAGGAATTTCATTTAATCATTACAAAACGTCCAGTCATATAACCCACGTATTAATGAAATAAACATAATCGCGAGCGTATCGAGCAAAAACACCTGCTATTAATAATATTGTGTCTTAAACGAGTGTAGGTCAAAAACTCCCTAAGACAGAAGCCCCTAGGTCAAAAAATGTCAAGGTGGACAAAAGCCCCTTGATGAATTTTACAACCAGGACAAAAAACTGGATTAATTTTACAACTTGGACAAAAAAGCAAATTATAACCATTAATTATTCAAGGTGTAAGTTTCTTTGCTCACTTTGCAAACTGTTTAGTTTTAAAATGTATAAAAGCTAATGCCCTTCTAAAATTTGCATTCAGTTTGAATATGGAACTGATCACGAACAACAAAGGTGACAATGATAAGATAAGATAAGATTTATTTTAGCATAAAATGCACAGCAACATGGTTTATATAATAAATAGCACATGAATATCACATTATAAAAAAGATTTTATCACAGTTTAGTTAAAACAAGTGCATTACGATTACAAATAGTAAGTAAGAAGCATGAATGACATCAGTTTAAAAATTAAATTTTGTTCAGTATAGTATAGCTACTAGTGACCATGTTAAATGCATTATATGCCGAGGATAACACAAACAAGGGAATACAAAATATTCCTTATTTCCATTGTGGTCCTCAACATGTGTTATGCATGTCATGTATACACAAAGAAAAACACATTAAAGACAACAATCGGCTGGGAATCTTATCAGCGTAAATGTCACCAGTGTAAATGTCACCAGCGTAAATGTCAGCAGTGTAAAAGAGCACTGAGTACAGACATAAATGTAAGTCCCACAACATGAACCTACAGACTTGTTATGATGAAATTATATTGAAGTGCTATATGTTTACCATGTATGATATCTTCAATATAATAAGCTAAAACAGTATGGTTGGTAAAGATATGGCATATAGGGTCAAGGATATGGATCCATTTTGTCTTGTTTTTTTTCTGTTCTCGTTGTTATCACTTCAATAAATATTCACATTTAAAATTAAAAAAATAATACATTCTTTCTATATTATTCACCAAGGGGGTTTTACCTAGTTTT
>Ga0224511_10004294_pt1 | contig 10709 bp, 6 predicted proteins | sample SF_May12_sed_USG_2_FD_169988 | JGI IMG/M metagenome (GOLD analysis project Ga0224511, IMG submission 169988) | Sediment microbial communities from San Francisco Bay, California, United States - SF_May12_sed_USGS_8_1 | ecosystem: Environmental > Aquatic > Marine > Sediment | place: USA... | reverse complement strand
GTTAAAGAGTAGTACATGTGATATCTGTAGTTATGTGGTTCCAAAATATATGTAAATTATGTAAAAATGGTTAATTTGTCATGATTATGTTTTAATTTTGTATAATAAAAATCATATAAACTATGATTAGTAAATTTAAATTGCGAACATTTTAAACATTTACGCAAAAGTCAAGGACAAAATGACCAGGATATGCTACATGATTTGAACAATTAGTTCATTTAAAACCAGAGTAGTACATTCTTATGTCCCTTTGTGGCAAACACTAAGATTTTGCAAGGGTGTATCCCAGTCTGATTGGTCAGACATTACCCTCTAATGGCAAAAAATGACCAATGAGCTTATGGAAATGATTGTTTGCATTTTAAGCTAATGGAATGTTAGTGTATAGTTTAAAACATGTAAGACAAAGAACTTGTCATAACAGATAGTTTGATTTTCTATTTCATTGTTTCAGTACATCAATTGAAGGCATTGTGTTTCATAGTATTGTTTTAAGCTTATTATTTTTGTAAAATGTTCCTTATTTGTTGTAGTTGAAAATTTGGTTTAGATATTTCCCCAATGTCTCCCAATGAAACATCCATTCAAGTAACTACTGCATGTACAATATAAAGGCTTCATGTGTTTCTTACTGGCAAGGTACTTTTTCAGACTTGTATGAAATAAATTTATTATACATGAAATAAATACTTTCTATGCTATTACGAATATTCCTTAGTTTTAAATCAAAATTTTATGTTTGTTATCAAAATCTTACTTATATTCATTTGCTGTAGCTTGGCTCTTTGGCATATGATTTGATGGTACAATCCAGAAGTCAATGTCAAAATGTAATGCCATACTTCGATGTTTGTTTATGGTGATAGCTAAGGATGACTCTGTCTTACTACTTGTTTGTTGGTGGGAATAAAGTAATTATTTATGACTCTGTGTTTGTGTTGTATGCTCCCTCCAAAGAATGTGAATAATGGAATGTTCCGCAACTGTCAATTATGATAATTTATAACAGTACATGGTTAAGTTTAATCCAATAGATAAGGATTATATTGTCAGGTGACAATCTGACCAAGATAACACAAAAGAAAGACCCCTTCACAAGCCTTCACAAGATCAAAGCAAAATAAAATAAAAATTGACAATATAACTTCTGGCCATGACTGCATTTAATCAATTGGAAAAGTATCAATTAAATGTCAAAATAAGGTTGTAAGATGGATCCATCAATTCATACTTGTGTACACTGAGCCATATTTATATTCTGTTATTCTTAACCAATCCCATATGTGAGTGATGACCAACCACCCACACAGATGGCTGCCGAAATAAGGTTTATTCTGAAAATGATATATATATTTATGTAAAAAATCTTTGCATAGAGATTTTAACGTTGATTCTGTATTGGTATGTGTTGCTATTAAATGTGATGAATGAAAACACATTGACCTCATAAAGATGTTTTAGAAAATCAAGTTGGCTGCCAAAATAATGTTTTATTCTGAAAATGATCTTTATTTATGTAGTGTGTGTATTGTATATACACATGTAGTAGTTTTTATTTTTTTATTGTTGATTGATAAGAGGACATGACACTGGTTGAACTCTCGACTGTGCAGGCTCAGTGTCTGGTCATTTCTCCAGCAGTTCAAATGATACAAGACAACCACGCATGGAGAAGTTTGATTTTATTGCCAACAAAATAGAGATATCACAGATCATGTCATATCATATCACGAATGAACGGAGACAACAACAACAACAACATTGAAGAAATATCAAATCATAGACAAAATCAAATTAAATCTTAAAAATTAATTTTAAAAGTTCTCAGACACCTGTCTCGCTATATTACAAATATAGTTGCATCCTTAAAAAATAAATTAAATAGATTTTATTCAATTTTTACATTAAAATTTTAAATAGACCATATATAAAAGTCCAACCAAAGAATAAATCACAATGCCCTCTCTTGAAATGAAATACAACAAATTAATGCTTTAGTCTATATTTTAAAAATAAAGAACAATATCAATTATGGTCAAATTGAGAAAAGCTCTTAACACTTCCCCATACCGAGACAGGCCACACACAAGGCAAAATACCCCCCCCCCCATCTAAGGTGCTATTACATCTTTTAATGGTGATTTTCAACTGCCAACTAATGAAATATAATTTTTCAAAAGTTGCCCTACATTTTTCCTGTATTGATTGGAAGTATCTAATTAATCCAATTCATTATAACTATTTAAAATTTTACATTGAAATCAGTTCCAATTACAAACCATTGTGTTTAAATAAAAAATATTTTGAATGGCTAAAGACAAAAATAAAACTACAACTGTTTAAAAGATAGATAATGACTGTTGATTAAACCCATTTATCATAGAATACAGCATGATAAAAATAAAAGATATTATAAATTTTAAACATTATAATTAAAAAAAAAAAATAATTTATAACATTAAATTAAAAAAAATACGCTGTCAAGATAAGGACGGACATATGAGTAGTTGTGGTAGTTACCGGTAAGTAAAATTAAGTAAAAAAATTTGTAAACCATTGTGAATTGTAAAGAAAAAGAAATGAGAAAACACAAAGTTTTATTTTTTGTGTACATCAGAATCATTATAATATGAAAAATATATTTGTTTGCAAATGTCTTGCTCCAGACAAACAAGGAACAAGCTAATATTGTAGGAGAAAGGCTGACCTCCAACCTGCATTCATGTCCATCTTACAGTCCTCACACTACAAGTATTCATGCTCACCAGTAAAGTAATAAATAAAAGTGTAACACAAATAAAAACATAAAATAAACAACACAGCTTTGCAATGTAATCATATATCATCAAAAACAACAAAATTTAAGAATTATGTTGATCTTTAAAAAAAATCAAATATAATACAACAGAAATGGTCAAAACAGATTTGAGTAATATTGAGATAAAACCTGCATCATTTAGGCGAAATACAAGAATGCTAATGTTTTGAGTTGCCCTATAGCATTGAAAAAGTATGAGCATTGATTGTAGCAAAAGTAGACCCAACTACAACCGTCATTAGCACATATTGAAACACTGGGGGAAGATTTGTGAGAACACAGGTGCATATCTGCAAAATACCAGTCTGTCCACACTACACAAGGTGCAACATTCTAAACTATCAACCATATCTACAGTCTAGTCTAGAGCTAAACAGTCTTTGAATTTTAAAATTTGGAACATTACAAATATCAAGAAAATAATTTTCTATGTTATTTTCTGGTTGTTGTTGGATTGTTTTCATCTAGGTACATGACTAGCTGTCCAGGTTTGTCCCCTGTTCACATGGTGTGTCACATCTAGCTGGTGGACAACCAACATACAACGTACACAGATATAGAGCAGCCACTGTGTAGTACTTAAGTAGTAGAAGAATTGAGACTGGGAACCAAGTGTATCATACAGTGACCAGTAGCTAGCACTTTGCATCACATCAGGCACAGGGTACGACAGGGAAAGTTTTTTATCAACTTAAGGTGATAATGCAAGCCAGGTAGACTGCTAGAGTAGAGGTACAGTGATTGGTCTGGAAGAGTAGATGGGGTATCCGAGGGGTGGGTCGGCCGCCTGCACGGTCAGGTTGCGCAGCAGGACAGGGTGAGCCTGGATGCTGTACCGTTCCTCGTCGTCATTTGTCATGTACAGGAGCTCGAGACCCAGGTTGGCCCACTGGCCGCGCACAGCTTCCGCGTTGAGCCGCCCGATAGAAACCGCCATGTCCTGCATGGTCAGGCTGCGACTGTTGTATGTGTTCTGTAACAATATTACACCACACATGCATTTTATGACAACTTGTATTCATAGGTAAAGGTATTAGTAATGGTATTTAAATATTATGTGGGGGTTTTTTTTGTTATCTATCTAAATACATGATAAAGAATGATAAATTTGTTCAACAATCTATAAAAGAAATAAGACAGTAGATGAACGTAAGTGTCTGTATGACTGAAGTTTTTCTTGCCTAGAAAATAGTTACAGCCACCTCGTGAGAGTGGGTACCTGTGCAGTGTTGTGGCCAATGGAGAACAGGTTGGGTTTGGCTGCGAGGATGGCGGCCGTCCATCCGGGCTCGCGCTCCACACCGATGTACCAATCACGGTCGTACTCCTCCAGCACCTCCTGCCAGTCGTCCGCCGAGCTGAACTCTCCCAGCAGCATCTGGTCCATCATCAGCTTGAACCCGTACCTGCAGGGTCACAGAGGGAACCAAGACCATAAGAGTGCTGCCACATAAGGAGAAAATCCGTGGTACAATTCAATATGAGATGCTTTTTTGCTAAACACTCAGCATATACATTATTTCTCGCTTCTCTCTTTTCCTTCATTTTGTTCACACTAAAATTCAAAAGTGATTAATGTTGGTAACGATAACTTGTTTCCAAATTAACCTAAAAATACTTATTATTGTCACAAAATCATGGTTTAAAAGGCATTAACATAGGTTAGGATAACTTGTTTGTAAAAATTAACCTTAAAAATATTATTTTTAGGCATCACGAAAATCATGGTTCATGTCATTGGATTCTTATTTCATAAAGTAGCTTTGTCAAAAACAAACGTTGTGCTGTATTTTTATTGATTAACAAAATATTTCATCTAAAACAAAGTAAACATTTTTCTTAAACAAACTCCAACTCATTAGTTAAGCATGTTTGCCTCTACAGCAAGGTGTGTTACCTGAAGGCCTTCTTGACGAGGTCCTGCAGCTCGGTGTGCTCGGCCAGCCAGTCCCACATGGCATTAATGGAGACGTCGCCCATGTACGCCTTGTACAGGAAACTGGCTCCACTGTACCCTGGAGGGGGGCAAACATAGGCTAGGATGTAACCAGGGGCAGGTACTAGTAGTACTAGTAGTAGTACTAGGTCTAAGTTATTTAATGAACTATTCAACTATAGGTAGAAAAGTTGTAAACATTGTATTGCATAATCAAAATGAAAGTAACATAAAGCTGCTTTTGATACTACAAAAATCTACTTATATTGATTAAAAATGCCATAAGTTTAGTGAACTTCCAGATCTACTGAGCCTACCTTGACTTTCAAATATTGAGTAGCAGGCCATGGTGAGTTGAGCATAACAGTTCCGTAGCGCATCATCCCCCATTATATCCTTCAGCACTTTTTCCTGGGATGCATTTTCACTGGATAGCTCAAGACTTGACAAAACATGATTGAACCAGTCCACAGGAAACTTACTAACCAGTCTAGACACCTGAGAATTATCTAAGGGCAGCTCACGCCACTCTTTAGGAATACTTAATTGAGATGAGTATGGACTTTTAAAGTCTGGAGATCCAGCCAGATTAGTTTGTGGCTTATATATACTGTTTCCAAATGCCTTTGTACCAGACTTGTTCTGAGCTTGAGGCTTTGGTCTAGTAACATCAAACGCTGGCATCCCCATGTTAAAGTCTTCTAACATGTCATCTATGTCCGGACTCACTGTCCGCTTGATGGCAGGCTTGTGTACAGGCTCTATAGCCTTGGCTTGCTTCTTTAAAGCTGCACCGTCATCGGAGAATATACTGTCAGTAAAACTGTCTAAGGACCCCCAAGATGAAGCCATCTTCTTCTGTTTGCTGGTGCTCTTGTTGGCAGGGGGTGGAGTAGGAGACCGAGTGTCTCTCATGAAATCTGGCACCAGCGGTTGTAAACCGGCCTTCTTTGTAGGCTGTGGTAGTATTGTACCATTGTTAGATATGTTGTTATTACTATTCAACTCTTTTAATTCATGCTTCTCTGTCTTAGTCACAAAAGATAACTCTCTTATCACAGCTTCAGCTTGAGAATTTTTCACTGGTCTGTTTTTATTCTCTTTTACATACTTCAGTAACACCCACACCAAGCTCTTGAGAAATCCATTCATAGTGTCAGGACTTGCACTAGGATTATCAATAATCCCTGTGAGCACGTTTCTAGCATCGGAATACGCCTTTAGATAACAAGCATCTACAGGCGTCAATGTATGCATGGGGTATTCATTCAGCTTGCCCACAGTGCGCTGACAGCCCTCGCGCAGTTCCAGCGCGTTCTCGAAGATGTCGTCGATCCGGGCTGCCTCCACCGTGTGACAGGAAGTTTCCTGGAGTTCCAGCCCCTTGATGTTGATGGTGCAGTAGGTGGCGCCTCGCTCCAGCACGACGATCCACGCCAGCCGGTCCTGGAACCGCACCAGGTAGTGGTTCCCTGCACACGCCTCACCTGCCAGACACATACACACTCGTCATTATAACATACAGTGGGTATGCTTAAGATTCCAAATAAAAAAGGCTGTATCTAAAAATTAGCATCACGAACGCAAATTTACATGTTTACAAAAATGAAAGTTTCAATTGATACTAAAATATTGTAAAAATGTTGCTAAAAGATGCTTTTTTCATCAATCTAGTGAAGCATACCGATGCTGCCATTGGCAAATCCCGCTGAGAAAGCCCTGGACAGTTCCGGGGCCAGCTGCCTGTAGAAGTTGGTATCCGGGCAGCTGTTTGCCGACGCTCCAACCTCCTCCGGCCACGAACGCAGCGGCCGGGGAAACGAGAACAACACCAGTGGTAACGTGAACAGAGGCAAGAGAGGCACGGCCAGGGCTGATGCGATGGCTATCACAGCAAATATGAGAGGGAAGAGAATGATAGAGACTACAATGATGGGTATGGTAGAGCCGCGTCTCTGCTTCTTGTCCGCCCAGGAGCTGATGAGCAGTGTTAGGAAGAAGTAGAGCTTGTTGGCGAGCTGGTAGAACCGGTCCCGGCACAGCGCCGTCAGCATGGCCAGGATGGGCACGCCCCAGGAGGCCACGGTGGTGTCGGTCTCCATGGTGACCAGCACCAGGTGCACGATGGACAGCTCCAGCAGCGAGTGCACCGTGCTCTGCCACACCTGCAACAGACAGTTCCCTCATGGATTTCACCTTTTAAACATATGTATGTCTGAATAATGCAATAATGCAGAAACAACAAACAAGCCAAACCACTTAATCTTTATTAGGGATATCACTGATTACAAAACTTATGCTTGTATAAAGCAATTAAAGCAGTAACAACATACAAACATATCCACTTTTTAGTATGTCTGATTACAGAATTTTTTATCAGCTTCAATTATTTCTTTTCATTTTTTTTTCTTTTTTAAATGTGTCATATGGATTTCTACAACTCACAGCACGGAATGCCCTGACCACGCCGAATGTGTACATGACGCCTGTGGCTAGGTCGAGATGGTTGGTGGCTGACACGGATGAGGTGTCGCCACCCCCGCCTGTAATGACCATGGACAGGTAGGCCAGCATCAGACATGGACCAACTGTAACACATTATGACATCTGTCTAGTACACAGTCCTTGGATGCAAGCTTAAGATTAGTGAAACAAAAAAATAAAATACCAAACAAATGTTCTGTTGATTAGAACAACTGACACCGAAGAACCGTATGTGATGATGTGTACAAAATCTGCTATTTCTATGCAATGTGACTAAAATAGAAAACGACAGTTCCAGATTCTACCAGTAGCTTTTTCTTTAAGACCCGTAACATGATCAAGCTATTGCATGTAAAAATGCTTTGCAGTTAGTAGGCCTTATCACTGTAAGTCAGTGATACTATCTATTTATATGATATCAACATACATTTATTAGCATTTTTTTAAGGCAGCTCAGATTTTGACAGTCAGTTTCTAAAACTTGCTTATTAAACTTTTAAAAATACACTTTGTGCCACAGATCAGTAAGTAAATGATGAGTGAGTAAATGCACAAACCCCAGTTGACAAGCCCTCTTCTTATGATGCCGAGGGCTAGCAGGTACTTCTTCCTGGTGTTAAAGCTGGAGTGTGTGGTGGAGGAGGGGAAGAGAGCGTTCCGCCAGAGCCCGCACACCAGGAACACGCCCTGGATATCACGCACCACCTTTTCAAATACACACACGCCGATGATCACGTAGCCCACCGCCTTCCATGTGCTGCTGGAGATGTTACCACTGTTGCTGTTCACTAGCCCTAAAATCAAAAAGATCAGCTGCACTTCCTAATCAAACACCTGTAAAATAAAAAATGCTTACATAATACATTCAGATATTCTTTTGTATCCAGTAATGTATGAGTAGTGTAAGATAGGTTTACAAAAAAATAGGTCTTCAAAAGATCCCTAAGATAGTGTTATATAATTATATTACAGTTTTTTTACGTTCTATAGCAAATACCATTTCTAAGCCTTTCCTTTCAGAAAACCTTTGAAATTACTGAATCTCCTAATCAAGAGAGCGTACCAGCAATGACGCCCACGACGGCCAGCACCACAACATGGTAAAGGAGCTCCAGGATGCCCCACTTCCACAGGAAGCCCTGGGGTGTCTGGGCCCCGTCCACTGGCTCCCCTCTCCTGCTGGCCGACACCCGGTTCCTGCACACAAAGCTAAACACTCACAGTCCAACCAGCAAGCTGATTACAGGGATAATGGTGGTATATTTGATGCAATGTAATGATAATTAGTACACATGCATGGTTAGACAGGTACATTAGTTAGTACTAGTCATTTCTTTAAAATAACCAACAAAACTTACATAGTTGCAAAAGTGGCTTAAAAGGAACATCTAAACTGAATATCTTGCTTTCACTAGCAATAAATTAAAACTTAACACCATTAAAATTGTCTTCCACTGTAAAGTGAAGTCATTACTCCTATGTCAGCAGTGTATCACATACCTGGTGATGAGTGCGATGATCTGTGAACCCAGCCCGCCCAGGTCGGTGGCCAGCAGGTAGCCCCACACCGCGGCCCACACCACCGTGCCCAGACACGTGGGCAGGTAGTACGCCCCCAGGTACACACCCGTCGATAACACACACAGCACCACCAGTCTGAACACAATCAAATAGTTCTTATATAACAACAGTATTTTCCTATTTTATATAACTTTTTAAAAATACACATTTTTTTAACATGCATTGATCCATTGATAGCCATAATTCCTATATAATATGTTTATGTTAACAATAGATTTCAGAAAGAATTTCACCATACTGACGTTGCTAACCATTGACAATGTTTGTGGTAAAATCTATTCATATTCAAAAACTAATGGTCAGGTTATGTAACTATTACAGTATTTGCTGAACAAAACAGTTCATTATAACTTGAACTATTATACTTTAAAGAGACCAATATAAGGTGTTTTCCTACCTGAGATCAGATGCCATGTACGATCCCCCGAACAGGAAGACGTGTCCCTGCTCGAGGGCGTACAGCAGGAATGTGTCTGCCGGTGCCAGCACGCCCAGGGTCCAGAGGAGTGGGAGGAACACGAACACGACGTGCAGCACCTGGTCACACAGCAGGAAACTCACGCTGTGGTACCTGCAACACACCACACATAGATTCAAATAAACACCATTTTTTAACTGTTCTGTAAATATGATTTTATACAGTTCCCTTACTTAATTTTTTCTGTAGTTTACTTAAACATATAAAGACTGAACAATGAATGTCAAACACAAATGTTATCATAACTAATGCATAGTAAACAGACACTGTCACTTGATAAGTGGCTCTATTTTCCCATTAAGTGAGACCATGGCAATTTACAGAACATGACCAATTGGAAGGGGTTAATTTTTAAAGGAGATGCTTCTGTTTTAAGACAGATCTAATTGATTAATTTTTTTAGTTAAAGTGTGTAGGGCTTGAACGAATGTCCGAACTCTCGAGAGTTTGCGAACCATGATTGAAATTCGGACACGAATATTCGCCTTATCAATGTTCGGGTGGTTCGCGATTTTAGCATGTATTTCAAACAACAGATAATTAAATATGTGAACAAACAAAAACAACCTGAACTCGCCTTAGTAATCATATCATTTGGTCAAATTTTCGTGTCCGAATTGTTTTTACATCCGAACACATGCTAGTGTAAGCTAAACCCCGGTCGCCGGAAAACCAATTTCGTATGGGTTATATTTAAAATAAAGTAAATCACGAACAGAAATTTGAAATTATTTGTTACATTCTAAATTCCACTGAATCAACTACAAAATAAAACAACCAAAATTCGACTTTGACTACAACAAAAACGAAACATAGAGATTAAAAAACGCGAACCCGTTAAAAACTGGCTTCTAGTGGCAAGGGCCTTAGGCCGCCTTACACATACATGCGATAATTTTAGCCACTTCCCGGGACACATTTTGTAATAATGGTATGCTTCCCCGGAAACAAATTGAATTGTACTAAGTCTTTAGATCATATATGACAGTCATTGTTTATGTATTTTATGACCGTATGCTCTTATTTAGATGGAAAAGACGCATAAAATTAACGGCAAAAAATCAACAGCGCCAGCAAGATTTGACAATTTCCAATTCAAACCTAATGGATAGTTCCACAACTGTCAATCTGGATAAATTATAACGGTACATGGTCAATTTTAATCCAATGGCTAATAGGTTTATGGTAAAATGACAATCTGACCTAGTTTAAACAATGGAAAGCATGGTTCCTGTTTGTGATAAGCGTTATCACATATACAATAGATTTCGCCACTTTTGGGCGGAGATTAAGAAATTGTGGAACTATCCATCATTACAGTTTTTTCAAGTTAAATGTGAAAATATCAATGTTTGTTTCAAAGATATTTAAATTATCTTGCATCCAGTACATTTCTGATAATTCTACCC
>Ga0224511_10004293_pt1 | contig 10711 bp, 2 predicted proteins | sample SF_May12_sed_USG_2_FD_169988 | JGI IMG/M metagenome (GOLD analysis project Ga0224511, IMG submission 169988) | Sediment microbial communities from San Francisco Bay, California, United States - SF_May12_sed_USGS_8_1 | ecosystem: Environmental > Aquatic > Marine > Sediment | place: USA... | reverse complement strand
CATACTTTTTCCGTTTGAATTTTTAAATGTCTACAGTTGCAATAATGCTAATTTTGCTCTATAATGAGTTTTGTTCGCTGGGTAAAGAGAGAACATGCATTTTATTTTTTTTAGTTTTTGTATCCTGTAAAAGTATGTGGTTAAAAAACCCTATGGAAATCATACCGCACAATGGCGTCAATTCAGTAATTCTTGGGGGCATTATTGTAATTAATTAAACACTTAATACCTTCGAACACATTTAATGTTAAATGTTTGTTACGATTTGCATGTGTCATGTAGCTGATTGTTTAATAATGGCCATTTTGTCATAGTGCCCTAAACCTTGACCCTGTCTGCTTTACCTGCAAAATTCTTTCTTTAAAACATCTCATTATAGATATCTAGTACAAAAGGCCTTTGATATCGACATTTTCATGCCTCACAGATTTTCCCATAAAAAGAAATAAGGAATTAAATGACATATGCACACTCAGTTCTTAAAACCAAGATATAACTTTCCAAGAAAACAACGCTTCATTTAGTACAGGTGTATGATAATCTATATTTTTCATTGTTTTTGATGGTGTCTCATATGTCAAGTTCCATAACAAAGACTGAAACATAAGTACCTTTTTATGTGAGTTTGTGTTATTTCCGCATTAACGTCATTTTGTGATTGTGTTTGTAATGTCAATACGGGCCTTTAATTAAACACGAATTAATAGGCCATGTAAGCATAAATACTATTGCAAAGTTGCATGTTTTATTATATCTGTAACTCTGTTCACTAAAACAATGGAAATATTAAAACTAAAATCAATAACATAAATTGCAGAGGTAGGGTCATGTTTAAATAATGTCACTTTGACAAAAAAGCCCGTACAGAAACAACCACTTAGAACATTACGACACATGCGAAACAACAAGACGTAACATACATCTACAATAAACTAAGGTCCGTTAAATTTTATTTATTGAAGAACTATATACAAATTGTTAAAAAGTAAAGGATATACTTATTTTAACCCAATCTCAAAAACCTATTCAGTATACATACACGTGCATATTTTGCTATCCTAGATTCTGTTTGTTGTTTGCTGCGTATGATAAACGTACTTTAGGTATACAAATGAAGCATATATGCCATTACACTGTTTTTTATATATACATGTACAATTGTATAATCACGACGAATTTGAAAACGTTTTCCTCACCCCAGTGTTATTTAAGTGGTTATTTACTATTCAGAGACGACTTTAAATCGAACAACCAACCAAACAAGCCCAGTGATGTCCCTTTCCTCCGAATAAGTCGTGGGTTAAATCCTAAATAACGTCATACGGTTATACCAAAAAAAATATACAGAGGGTGTCAATATAACGTGTTCTTGCTTACAACTCAGCATATAAGAACATGTCTTGCATCTCTTCTCTCAAACCAAATTTACAAAAAAAAATCGGTTTCATTTATAATGACCGGTCGATATTAAGTACATGAATTATAAGTACATATAAGTTGAGTTCCAATCGACCTTATTATATAAACAAAAAAGTAAAAACAAAGAAAAACGTTTTACCGAGTAAAGTACACATTGACGTCAGAGATTTCAAACATTATAATATATAGAAACTATAATTCACGTTTAATTTAGAAAGCAAATAAACTAACTGTAGATTGTAAAATAGCTTCAGCTACTTGACAGTTGATGGATCGCAATAACAATGCGTTTGTCAGCTATGTCAAAATTGTCATTTTTCTTCAGTAAATCACATGTTTCTTCAATAACTCATGTACAGGAACCAAAGTCTGGTTATGTGCATTGTGTTGTTATACGGATAGTCTGAAAAATGAACTAAACAATGAATATAATAATAAACGTTTCTTTTTTATGTGTACTGGTATAAATAGTTTGTTCTATTACATTTTCAATAGAATTGTCAATTGCAGAAGCACACTGCAAAACAGATATAACAGGATCAAATCAACCAATTGTGGAAAAAACATAAAACAATGTTTTATTATAAAATATAAGATATATCAAGTACATCATATAATGTCGATAAAAAATAACAAAACCCTGATATATGTCTTTGTAAAGTGTTTTAATGAATTATTTTATAAATACACTTGATTTTAATACACTAATACACTTTATTTTAAAGCAAGGCGGAGTTTTATTTTATTTTCTCATAATATAACATAACAGTAAAAACTCTCAAATGCGGGTGTGGCCACCTTCCATAAAATATCGGATCGTGGTCTTTCGGGTTAACATAATAGACTTTTCGTAATTCTTAGTGAGACATATTGCTATTTATAAAAATATATAATTAAAGGAAGAACTGTGGTACACCTGACTGTAATAACATAGTGGACATACACATTTGAATCCCCCATCGGGTCATAAATCGTGAACAAATCTACTGTCAGAATAATGTAACCATGATAAAATTGTGACACTTGTTTTTTTGTTGTGTCTCATGATATTAGAGGTCAGTGAAACGTGTTTTATGTTGAAACCTAGTGGTTTGGAAATTTAATGCATCTGCTGCACAAGAAATTCACACATGGTTGCATACTGCCGTTACATTCGCGTATTAAAGAATATTAACACAGAACCATTTTTATGTAGTATAACTTCAAATATTAACTTGTAAAAACATTTGAAACAATTGCCAGATCAAAATAAACTGACTTAACAGCATGGCAGTTTAGCAATTTGTCTAAGTATTTTGTCGTTGAAATACATGGATAAAATTCATGTGAACATCGTATTAAACGTACCGAGAACAATAACTTATTATGGTAGACATAAATAATTCGTGTTTAATATTCGCGTTTCGGGTCCGTGTAGAGTTTCTTGATCAGTATAATTATTTCCTGTTTTGTTAATTGTGTGTGTTGTTAGAGTTGGCCATTTTGTTTGTCATGCCATTCCAGACGTTACTGTTGACTCCTCCCATACAGAAAAAGTCAGTTTTGACAGTTCCACAAATCCATGAAATACCAATGTAAGTGTTTTATCACCTGATTAAATAAAATGAACTTTCTTCTGGCCAGGTTCCGCACGGGCCTCACCACTGGCCAAGATAAATGCAGTGTGGGATCTGTATAGGCAGCCCTCGTATTTTATGGACAATACATGTTACGCAAGCTTTTGTGAGAGCTAAAGGCTCAGAATATTTTTTTAATTTCTTGCATACATTGTACATGTACATGTATGTGACACTGATTTCCGCATCAATTCTGGTGCTGAAAAACCTTTAATGAAATTGATTTGATTTTGCTTATTTTTAACCGTGAAAAAGTAAAGTAAAATTATTGTCGTTAAGCGTTTATTTATACAGTACTCAAAACATCTGAGAGCTGTCAATTTCAACCACATGAGATAAATCAATGCAAGTTTCTGAACTATCGACTGTGGGAAAACCCCGTCGTCAAGACCTCGAATACGAACATAAAGAAATGGTCAACATATAAAAACAACAACACATATTTCCTTTCAAATTGCGATGTCTTTGATAATGATTTGTAATCAATTCACAAATTCATGTGAATAAATCGCGAAAATTAACACTTTGTGAATTTTTGTTTAATAGGATTCGCCGATATCCTGTTTAAAGAGTATGGTTTATTAATTGTGTAATGCAATTCCAGACAAAATATCCTGTGTATATTAAAAGGCGGTTGGCTCAATTGATTTATATTTACCTGATCTAAATATTGTCACGAATTACCTATAAATACCCGAATATTATAAAAAAGCAGCTTCGAACTTAAGACGATTGAGTAAACACAACGTCACATAACCGTGACGTCAAGATGTTATTATTGTATTGAATGAAATAACGCTACGCTCTCATTTTACTATAAATAAATACTCCGCGCTGTGTGTATATTATTTTATGCACCACATACATAATTGATATAAAATATGCAAGAAAAGGTGTCTATCACATGTTCCTGGTGTTGATGGGAAATTCTATCCCTCGGGCTTCGTGCAGCAAGGCGGTGTCGAGGCCTGCACTACGCCCTCGAAATGGATTTTCCCATCCACACCAGGAACACATGCAATATACTTATATTCTTACCTTTTTATGAAACGTCTCATTCCATCATGATGCAACTTGATAGGCGGCTGTTCAATGTCGTCCCGTAGTTCATCATTGTGTAGGTATATTGTTCTGGTCCTCAGGGATCATGTATTGTATGGTGTTTACATTTGAAAATAGAGTTCTGCTCTTGCGCTAGGGGGCGTCAGTGGTGTGGCATCATTCATTACAACTGATGAACAGCTTCAATGAAACCGAAGTTGCTATTTTTTCCATGCAGGCTATGCTTCCTGAGGGCTTTCCCTTTCATCAGTTTAATTCAAAACTAACAGACAACACAATGTAAGAGTATTTGCAAATCAACATTCAGACATTCTATACACAATTTAAATCAAACAAAACAAAAGTAAAGCAAAACAAATAGATGCAATTTACATTATCTCTTGTACTTAACACTTTATAATTTATTGGTAGAAGTCTTAAAGTTTAACCATAACAGAGATGGGTGTAAAGAAAGCGTTTTCATCTGTTCAACAATGGTGCTCTACTTGTTAAAACTGTACATATTATATTCTGTTATTTTGTGAGTTTAAATATCACATTTCAGTTGATGCATAATGCAGTAATTGATCTGACGTAAAACGTATTTTCAAAATAAAACAAGTTAATGTTATAATTCTCAGAACAAAAGCTGCATTGAAGTTGGTACTGTACTCAATACATGATATGGTCTGTACTTAAAGGTCATATCAGATTTATGCGCCATGCAGTAATTGAAGTAAAACGTATTTTCAAACCACAGCAAGCCTTTAATCTTATTATCGTAGCAGCAGTTAGATAGTTTTAGATTTATATAGTTAGATACTTGTTTTATAACATTAATTTTGTTTATTTAAATGTCATATCTATTCAGGCACAATGCAGTAATTGAAGTAATAATATTTTTAAAACAAAAGAAACTTATAACTTCCACATCAAAACTCTTGCCATAGCAGATTCAGTCTTAGAATAGAAACTATTATTATAAATGAATTCATGACTATCTCAATAATTGCCAAGTGACTTTATTTGCGAAATATAATTACGATTTAAATCAGATACAACAAGAGCTATCTACGGTCATGGTTCCTTTAAACTAAAAGAAAAACACAATATGCGCGACAGCTGGTTCACCCCTTTTGAAAAACAATACTAGTGGCGTTTTTTTTTCTTAAAATAAGCACCCTTGCATTATGTATGCATTGTTTAAAAATATTAAAAGACGCTAGACCGGTATCTTGATAACATTATAATGCATCAAAACCTTTGCAATACGTTAACTATACTTAAGGAAATAAAATTGCAATGGAATCACAAACTTTCGCGACAAATATTATGTTTTGACATTATAGAAACAACAACAACAACAAAACCGAAAATGAAACATTAAAATCCTGGCCAGAGCCGGGAATGGAACACCGGACCTCTCGCATGCCAGTCAGATGTCTTATCTCTGGACCACCGAATCACCTGAAAGTATCGATTGTTGTCAAGCTACTTAACTGTTTCAACGTAATGGGTCGAAACGTAAATAACCAAAATCGATTTTGCGGTCCACACATATTCAACATTTGTTTTTCTGTAATATTTTAACATGCATAGATAACTACATTTGGCAGTTTACGGAAGTAGGTTTCACTGCTTAAACATGGTTTACGGCCTGGCGTTCCGATGATTAGGAAGTTGATAACAAGCATCGGGACAACGTACATTGTTTTTAAATCGCCATAAAACATCGTTGACCGCAGGTAATTTATTACGGTACTATTTCCTGTCGCATAGCGTTATATAGTTAAACTGTGACGTCAAGTAAACAATGTGCCAAGTATATTTGTAAATCACGAAAAATGCAAATTTAAAATAGTAGATATTTACCATGTACGTAGAGTATTTTTGTGTTAATTTAATCAGTTAGTTTAGACCCGCTACCATAAACGAGTGCGCGTTGCTCTGCAATATTTGCAACTTTATTCGATTCTGTTAATTCACTTCTCTAAACTGATAAGACGCTAGACCATTGCGGTCCGTAACAAGATTTAGATTTTCACTGCTTTTTCACATATGTAAAGTGTCGTTAAGCTTGTTTGTACAAAAATGATGCTCAAACGTGATTTAATAACAGCAAACTAGACAAAAACATAACCGGTCCCTAATTTCTAAGTTATTTATAACGTTCTTTGATTACCTCAATTTTGAGAATAAGATCAACGGACATAAGTATGCGTTAGTGTGTTTTAAAGCTCTCTGTAAATAGCATCTTAAACGTCAGCACATTTAAAATCTACTATATAACCATAATTAGCCTATACCGTTCCTTCTTGTACACAACATGTACTTAGATATCGGAAATGTGTTTTTATTATGCCTGCTTTAAATGTACTTAGTGACCAGGATTACTTGTACTCTGATCACGTTCTCATCATCCACTGTTAAGGAATTCCGAAATACACTTACTAATAATCCTCTTTATAGTGCTGTTTAAAAATGTGCTGTACATATTTTTGTCTAAAACAAAACGACTTTATTGTCCATAAATTTATGTTTTCTTTGAACATCTCTTTAAAGTATAGTTAAATGTGATGAATTATCCCCGTGAATTAAACACTATTCGCTTTCAGGGTCAGTTCAAGTGAATGTTTAACACCGACGCTGCAAAACTAAGATACATAGTTTAGCAATACACAGATGGATTCGAGAAGAATACATACTTTCATTAATTATTTCATCTGCTATTTAAAATGAATACTTTGAAGGAGAAATAGGGCTAACCCATCCTGTCAACATTTTTCAACTTTTGCAACCAAACTATATATCTACGAAAACAATTTGCCAATTATAATTGTAAGTCACAAAAAATGCAAATTCAAAATAGTAGATATTTACCATGTACGTAGAGTATTTCTGTTTTAATTTAATCAGTAAGTTTAGACCCGCTACCATAAACGAGTGCGCGTTGCTCTGCAATATTTGCAATTTGGATGTGTTTTTACATAGTTATGTTTGGCACCTGTTAAGGAATCGAACATTTGCAACACTATTTATAGGAGAAATAAATGTTTGAACAATTCGAATAAAATAGCGATTCATGGCATACTATTGCTTTCGTTCTCGTCAAGTTGTAATTAAGTGAAGATTGCAATGCACGCAATAGGCAAATTAGAACTGTTCTATATAATGTTTAATCATTTAAGTTTTTAATGAATATCATTGACGCAAACTTAAGCATGACACAATGAACTACACCGAGATAAGTAAAGTATTGAATCCTAGAGCCTTAATCACATACGATTTTGAGATTGTGACCATGTGGATTCTTAAACAAACTTATTACACACTTCTTAAAACAGCTGTCCTCCAGATGCTAAAAATAAATAAAAAAAAAATAATTAACGGTAAATACTGGTCGAATTATGTTCAGTGGAGAAATCTATTATTACTGACCCCTCAATTCAGTTGACAATCGTTGGTAAAACATCGTTTTTGCATAATCTACTGCGTTACTAACACAGTAGCCGTTATGTATAGCAGGAATATCCCGATGGCAGAAAAGCGAATTGTCTGTTTCCAAAGCAAAAGAAGTGAAATTATGTAGTTTTATTTTATTTCTAACAACTATTATATTTATTTGAGATATTTTAAAATATTTGTAACTAATGATTTTTTAGTATATTCTGGAGGACATCTGCTTTAAAGGATTACTTTATTCAGGAGCAGCAAAATGCATTGAATCGCTTTAACAATGGAACAAAACAGGATGCAGAGACGGTGGAAAACACAGGAACCAAGAAAATACCCTCATACAACATGAATACTCGGTGGGCGTCAAAAATAAACGAAAGTTTGGATGTTCAATTCATACTGAAATGAACGTAAAGTGCATTTGCACCAAAAACAATTGAAGGGTAAAAATAGGCGAGTGTTAAGATAAAAAATACGATTAATCTAAAACGAACTTGTTAAATTTAAATCTGAAATACATTCTATACAATGCAATTGTCGAAACAGACGACACTACTTTACGTTACATTAATTTAGTTTCGGTTATCAGGATTCCAATCGCAAGTATACCTTATTGTAAAGAGATTGATCATCCTCTGACCTAAGATCGATAATGAAGCTCGATGTGCACTTTTATTACATATATATACACGTTTTACTGTCTGTACATAAATACACGTTTTACTTGGTGCGGTCGGTGCGAGTTGCAATGATAGTGATGGCTGTGATGGTAGTAGCTATGGATGTTTGTGGTTGTTGTCGTGTCCATAAATGACGTATCCCTAAGCTTTCTCCTTCTTAACGCAATACCTTCTGATTGGAAGTATTAAGTGTTGTCTCCATTTAGACGTTATGGTAAAATAAAACCTGACTTCACAGGCTATGCGAACGTGTCGACCTATCAATTTAAAGTGAAATGGAATACACCATCATATGATGATGAAATAATCTTTAAGGGTATTCGAAGGCGAAACAAAGATATGTTGTTTTCGCTCTTACGCTCTTCAGCACCAAATAGTCATCCACCAACTAGCATTTCTGGGTTCAAAAGTAACAACCCTTTTACTCCGCAAGCGACTGCTTTAATTTGAGCCAGCACTGAGGGACAATAGAACATGTCCATTCGCTTTGTTTTGTATTAATCATCACGGAGAAAAATTGCCGAAAGCAGGACTTGGAATAGTCGGTTCATGGGTTCGAGAGCCATGGTAAGCGGCACACTATCTCTGTGATGAATGATATTGCGACAGTCTAGATTAATAATGTCCAATCAGAAAACAGTCAGAGGATTCCGCATTGATGGGTAAAGTACTAGTCATTCAATGTTTAAATAGAGTGATGTTATAATAGTCTCATCTTTTATTGACATGTTTTATTGACATTGATTCGTCTAGTGTCGGTTTGAAAATCAGATTAATATAATATAAACGAAGCATCCCAACATTATTTTATCTTATCATTGTCTTAGATTGGTGTTACGGGGTTGCCAATAAAAGTTCTTTAAATTCGCAGTCCAATTTATAAGTGTCTTTCATGTAACACATCGTATATAGAAGTGTCGTTTGAATATTAGCATATAGCTTGCCTAGTATCAATTTTACTTGTACATTTTCTTTGAAATTAATACAAATATATGCACCAATAGTTGTTCATTTTATTATGTCAGGGTTTTCACATGTTGTGAAATCACTCCTTGTCGCATGTCATGCTTTTTGATGTTTATTTTAGCTGTGTTTGCTTTGCTATAATTCATATCGTAACATTGGTGTTGCAAGTACAAAACATATATATTAATGCTAACAGCTGTTTTCTGTTATTCAAATTTTTTTAGCTCTCACAAAACAATAAGTAAATTGTTATAAAAATGTTTGCATTGGTTTTGCTCGATCGCTGAAATACATGTCCATGAAACCCATTGACCAAGTAATGAATTCGTTGTGGTTTTACTAAACAAATCATACATTCCAGATTAAAGGTAGGTGGATCACACATAAATAAAATAACACCACAATGTTACTGTCCAAGCCGTTATAAAATTAATTGTAAATATAATACTGGGCTGGATTGCCTCCGCTAAGACACACATTTATTTATTAAGCGTATGTTTTAATGGAGGTCGCATGATGCGTCTGCGGACAATTTTAACTTCGCAATTTTGACCATATTAAAAATTTTTGGCTCTGGCCCAGTAAAGCACCCCGGGTTGCGCTAATTAGCTCGACAGGTGCATACCACAGTTGATTAACGTGGCTATTAAAACATGTTCAGGGAAACGAGAATCATGCCAAGAAAAAATATGTGTTAAAAATGGTTTGATTTACCTTCGAATAACTGACATGCACAATGGAAAAGTAGTTTAACAGATTCAAACTATACTTTGCGACGTAAAAGAAGAAAACGCATTTCGAACAATGATGATGTTTCAATCATTATATTTATAATTCTTCATATAACCTTACGTCTTGTCAGGCGGAATAATTCATTTGTTAGGTTGCATTAGACCTACAATTATAACTAGGATATTGATAACTAACGCACATAGCGCTGAACACATACAACAAATATAAAAAAAGCACCGAACTAGAGTTATTTTAAATGTCACTTACATTATTGGTTTCTGAAATTGCACTCAGTTATTAATTTACGTTATGGCATTTAAAGTTTTCACCGCACATTTCAAATTAGATATCCTTTTATTGGCTTTCCCTTTCATTAGTTTAATCCTCACAAAGGTGAATCAGTCACTGTACTCATCCATACATGCCTATTGTTTTTCTTTATGGGCAACTATAACAAATGTATGTTATATGCTAAGTTAATATGTTATAGTTTAAGCTGACTAACGCCACCTTAACCATTGAGAATTTCTGTTTTATGTTCTAAAGTATACATGAATGTAAGATGAAGTCCATTGTAATATATTGTGCCAATATAAATAAATTTATACATATACGTGCGGAGAATATAGGTCGTCAATTATAATCGTTTATTCATTTTAAGTACTTTGAATTTTTGGTTAAAATTGTATAAATGTGGAATTAAAGGAAAATTATTGCAAATTGTACGTGACATGTACGAGAATGTTAAATCATGTGTTAAGTCATGTTCTTCACTATCTGAATACTTTAGTTATTCTGTTG
>Ga0224511_10004292_pt1 | contig 10712 bp, 5 predicted proteins | sample SF_May12_sed_USG_2_FD_169988 | JGI IMG/M metagenome (GOLD analysis project Ga0224511, IMG submission 169988) | Sediment microbial communities from San Francisco Bay, California, United States - SF_May12_sed_USGS_8_1 | ecosystem: Environmental > Aquatic > Marine > Sediment | place: USA... | reverse complement strand
CAAATATGGACAAAAAGGCGGAGTTATAAATTCCCGCCAAGGCATCATGTGACTTCCATTAAAAGCCAACTCTTAACAACTAAGAGTGGCTCTTAATGGAGGCAACCAAGTCATCTCATTGGCTAGAAATGTAGGTTATGTTCTAAGGTCTATTTAAAACATTCATAATTTCTTGACACTAATTTTGAAACAAAGAAGACGAAAGAAGCAACTGTTACAGAACGCAATAATTATATTACAAACACACAATCGAGGCAGCTATACATTATAATGAATACGGATGTGGGGGACTTATTCAGCTTCAACCGCATCTCGAATGTAGCGTGTAAATAGAAAAGCGTTCGGCTTTCCGTGTGGTTAATACCCAAGGCCACAAAAATATATTACTCCGAATCTTTTAGTGACCGGCAGACTAAAACAACATGTGGGTGGAATGCCGCGCGTGGATCTAACCTCATCATGTAAAAACACTTAACAGTGTCGTTATCTTAAGAACCAACTGTGAATGGAATGAAACTGGCTTAATAGGTGGAACACTTGAGATAGCAGTGCGTCCATGTTGCGTTATGACAGTTTAACTATAAAGACGAATGTCGAAATTCTAGCGAGACGAAAAAAATCTAAATTATACCTTATTGTTGCTGGAGCCGCTGTTTCTGTTAAGTTAAATTGGTGTTTGTGTCAAATAAAACTTCTATATGCACATGACCGCAATCAAATTCTCTATTTCAAACAGAATGAACGAATACGAATCCACAGCTCGTAAATGAACAAACACAAGACAATTTAAGTAAACAAATCTGTTAAACATTTCTAAACATTTAACTGCAAACGTATGTCTTAGTGCAAGGATTGAAGACATACTAATAAAATAAGAAGAATTGACACCGTAACGTTTGTATTGTTCGAACTTAAGATTGTATTTACGCTTTTAGTGTAAAATCAAACATAAACAGTGCTAAATGGGAGAGAAGTCAACGATCTTCGATGCCCCTCCAATTCAAAAAGATATGATAGTTATTATTGTGTTTTGATATATTGTTATCTTAAGTTTTGATATAAAAACCAGTGGGTTTGCTGTGTGGTCAATTTCATTGCCATATGGAATCAGTAACCGAAATTTTAACGTGTGTCTTATTCTGTATATAAATCGAAGAGATAATCATATAACCATTTAACCTCATTGGAATATGTGTGTATGTTATCTAAATTGTTTAACATGTTTGATCTATTTTTATTATGATGTTGAACCAATTGTTAAGAAATAATATGTTTATATGTTCATTGAACTCAATGAAACATTTGGCGTCTGGTCCATATGAAACAAGCAATGCAGGTCGTAAAAAATATTTTTTGAACTATTTATGGTACAAGAATCTTGTTTATGTCAACTAAAACATTAACCCATATGTCAAAACAAACTTTACTGTCATTTTAGTTTCCGAACTTGTTTTTATCATATGCTGGATATGTGCAAATATGTTATACATGAAAGAAAGCAGACTTTCACTGCATAACTGCAAAAATTGAAAGGAACTCTGTGTACATTGTGTATTGAGTGTTTTGTGATTGCATTCGGCTTCATGGTGCCTTTAAACTTTACCCTATCTATTTTTGCAACAATTTTAACATATCTTAATTGATATTGTAAAAACTTGTTGATTATATTATTGTTGAATGTGTATGCTTAATACGTACAAAGATCGAATTAATTATTTGTATAATGTCGATGGTTGAATCAATTTTATTTAATCATAAAAATACATGTATTATTGATTTATTTTTGAATAGCATTGTTTGTGTTTAAACAAATGTCAGCTTAGGAACAGTTAAAGCAATACGAACACAAGTGTATGTTATGTTTTTAGTCTTTCGGCAAACTTTATTTTCACATTTATTGAATTTAGTTTATAACACAGTTTATAACATGTATTTATAGTAAATCCCGAACATCATGTTTCTATATATATTTTTAAACATGAATATAATTATTAACACTGTACTATTGGTAACTGTATGCACTATTGTAGAGGTCGTTTGTATTATTCTTCCTTATTCTTGCTTAACATTTTGATATAGACCAATATGCATAAAACAAAACAAGAGCGGACACACCGAACGGAATTGTCTTTTAGCGGATTTGTTTTTAGACACCTACATTAACATAATTTTTCTTAACAGCATTTATCAATGGCAAAATGCCAAGGCATCCGACAATCACTTCCGAAACAACACATAAGAATGATCAGATTTCATTTCCGAATACGGCGAATTAGAAATGTCCCTAAGGCAATTAGATATTTCTCTCACAGCGTTATGTCAGAATTACTTTTAAACAACTGTTTGCTAAGCAGTGGTTATAACATTTACTCGAGTACTGTCATGCATAGCAGATTCTTAGTGCTTTTGTTTAAAAATCGCAAAATGTACTGATTTATTTATACTGATTATGTTACATGTATAAAAGGGGGAGCTAAAACATAAACATAAATATGAAAATACTTCGGTTGAGCTAAAACATTAAGTTTTGTCCCTTAAGCATGAAATAAAAATCGACCTCAACACATAAACAACATATTTCATTCGTCGAACGTTTTTAAATTTAATAAAAATAATAAAACAAAAAAATATCCATCCCTCAGAATCCCCATTTTAAATCCAAATAAGTAAAAAGAAAAAAAAAACACTGTCATTTAAGCCTTATTCCAAAAATCCTCCTTCTCCCGTCTCAGACAAAATCATGTTTCAATAATTTTGACATGTGCCACACTTAATCGCATATATTGACGTAAGTATGCTTATTGAGGGTTTTTGATATTTTGTAAAAACAGAATGAAACGACAGGGAGCAAAAAAAATAATTATATAATGTCCACTTATCGATATTTGTTTTTATCTCGACTGGCAGTTACCAGACGTCTGACCAACTTAGTTGTGAACCTTTGGCGTCTATACCAAGTCCGTAATTCACTGCAAACGTTTATGACATAAGCTTAAACATAGCAATCCAGAGAGCTTAAATTACCCTAAAGTATTTTATCGTACGTAGCATTATAATATACGATATAGTATCGTAATTATATGAATACAGCAAATAAGTAAGTTAATTGCGGCATTACAGGCCTTATTCTTAAGCCTATGTGTCCTATTTACCGACTACGAATGTTGGATGATGTCAAACTATACATATAACTCACAGTAATTTAGTTCATTAGTTTTGCCATTTTGTTATCGGTAAGGGCCATTTGTCTGGGTATGGCGGTACATAGAAGACATATTAAATTACAAATCATAAAAATACATGAAATCATTAAATAATAACCATTTTATTAGAGTTATTGATATATTGAAAAATATATTATCATTAACAATTAAACGTGGCAGTTTAAACAGTTTTCTCGGGCTGAACAATTTATATCAATGTGTGTTTAATTACTATTTTAACAGCTTGTAATTATATAGAGATCAAACCAATGAAAGACAAAAATATTTCAAGCATTGCATAAATCCACTGCTGATCATAATCCTTATCATCTATCGATCTTTACAGCAGATTATAGTAAGAAGTTCACCACAAAGTAGCTGCTAACAATAGAACACATGGCATAGTTTGTGGTTAAATCTTTTGTTATTCAAATGAATGGTCGGATGTATGGATCTATTAATTCGCAGTAATAATCAGATTTGAGAATGCCCATAATGAAATATCACCGCATATCCTTACTCAGGCCATCAACGGTGATGGAGACCTATATAGCGTTGCTTTGCCGTAAATTCTATTCCATCAATCCATCAACTAATCATATATAATCCGTTTTCATCAAGAATGATTTGTTTTATTAATGAGTTAATAATAATGATTAGTTTGCACGTAAAATTCATTCATCTTCTTAGATTTTTCCTGTATTATTATAAATCTGAATAATTATTATGTCAGCGAATACAAATGTAACAAGGTAATCACATTTTTATAATGGCCCAAATATGCTACACTCATCGTGTATTCGAGCGTCAAGTAATTAATTTATTTGTCGTATAACGAAAAGCGGATTGTAATACTTCTGTAATAGATGTTGCGTTTTGTTTCATAACTTGTTGGTTAAAAATAATAAATTCATGCGTTTGTTGCTCTTTTTGTATGTTTTCTTGTCGTTCTGTCCATTTCATAAGTGACCATATCAGATAGAGGAAAAAGCATTTTATTATATTATTTTTCTCTAACTTATGTTGAGAGTTTGTTGCAGCCAAAATCTGGTTTAAACCCAAATGAAAATTATTGACCATACCAAACCTGTAACTCAATATTTATTAAATAAAACAAATTCATTAATCGTTTTAATAATTAAGACACACACTTCAATGTTCGGTGTCTGTTGCCTCCTGATTTTCGTGTTTCTAGTACTGACTGTTGTGTTTGTTTTTTTTAGTCACGAAACTTGTCTTTAAAGTACCGTTTAAATCAACTCTGTCTGCTTTGTCTGCAACTGCTAGGTTTTCTTTGAACCTCTCAACTTTTTATACAGATAGACGATCAGTTCATTGCAAGTTATTAACATCGAGTCGACAAATCCGTTAAACTGTCTTAGATACCGAACTACTTCAGATGGTAAACGTTTACGCTCTACCAACGTTGCTTATACATGTCTACTTAAGTTACTTAAGTACTCATTACTTTCGTGCTTACTAATTTGAATCATGAAATGCATTTGTCTTAAAGAGGTAAAAGTGCATAATTATGCAAAGTGGGCTCTGTTTCAAAGCGTACAATAATTTGATGTCGAAAATTACAGTTGTTGTAAAAAAAGTTAATATTCTTATTCTCCAGTGTTCATACGTCTGCAGCTACGTCAACAATAATCATAATATTACATCAATAACTGATGTCTAACTGGGGCTTAACTATATTCGAATAAAAAATAAAGAAATATTTTGTTATCTGAAATATAATATTTGAGTTATAAGATGAACATTACGAAAGATGTTTACTTTAAGATAGTTTTTCGTTTAGACGAACAAATACAACGGTTTTTTAAACTGATGAAAGGGAAAGCCCTCAGGAAGCAAAGCCTGCACGAGAAAACAGCAGCCTCGGTTTTATTAAATCTGTTCATCAGTGGTAATGAATGCGTGTATATTGTCATTCGTTTTAATATGTCTTTTTGCGTGATCATTTCACTGTAAATATTTGAACTACTTGTCACATGCTTAGTTCGTAATATTTATAATTTAACATTGTATTATTTCATTTGTAAATTGCACAATATCCTATGATTACTACACCTGTAGTTACCTTGAATTATTACTTAAGCCATGCTTGTATGTAACTCTTTATTCATTTAATGCCTATTTGTTTCTATGTATATACCCGTTTATATGTTTTCATCTCTCCGTCTTGGAGAAAATAAAGAATATATATCTCTCTCATGTTTAGTGCAGACGTGCATTCAACACCAAACATGTATACATATAAAGAAATCGAAAACAGTATCAGAAGTGCTCTGCACTGTAAGAGGAATGCAATTGTTATAATAAAACTATTCAACAGACGAAAGAATTACACCTACTGTATAGTGTATCGTTATAGAATAAATAAGCCATCCATAAATATTCTTGTCACGCTATGTCTCTTTGACGGCAATACACTGGCGACGAACAGCTGGTAGTATTAACATATGAAGGTAAGTCATTTTGGAAACTTTCTATTTAATTTTGCATGTTGATACATGTTCACTGTTAGCCCAAACACACATGTACACGTAAATAAAAGAAATGGGTATGTGTTTATTGTTTGAGTTTATCATTTTACATCAGCACATACGTGTTTAGATGGTGTCGGTCATTACGAGACCTTCAAGCCATATAAACTGATTGATAATATTATTTATCAAAAAGGCAAATCTATCAAGGTGAATTTATTACAAACCTGTGTTTACAAAAGCACATACAGACGAAGAAGTCATTGTAACAGACACTTGTAAAAACAATGCTATCCTCCTACGTCCCACCTGTTTTATTAGACAAAGCCCATGCAAATATTGCCTATTCCGAAAAACTAAAATTTCATTCATCTGACAATAGACAAAATTTATTTAATGCCTTTCTTTTAACATCCATTATCGTTTTTGTTTAAACAATTGTGGGGGATTTAATGTTCAGAAATAGTCGTACTTGCACCAGGTACTACATTTTTGACAGTTCACTGGCCATATTACTACCAAGTATTTGACAATTTCATCTTAACAAACAAGCGGGAGCCCTTTTCTGTTATTGGGCTAAGAGTTTGATCAATCGTTTGCATAAACTATTTCTATTGATGAATCAGCTAAAACGGTGTCTAGGTTTGACAATGTTCCTTGATAATATAAAATATAATTCTTAGAAACGTTTAAAAAATATTTTTTTATTTCATGCATGTATTACATGCATACTGTATTTTATCATAGTGGACTTCCAACTTTTGAGAAGTAGTGCATGTGTGTGGTACAATCCATTCCAAAATATCCCTTCGCTCTTCTTAATTAATTAATAACCAGTAGGCTATGCATTGCTTTATTTGATCCGTTGAGCATTCTTATATACAAATGTACAACATAGCATACTGATTTGATAAATGCCTGCGGCGTTTACAATGTGACGGCGACCTTTGTATTAAAAAATAAGTATGGTCAACATCCAAATGATAAAACTTTTCCTCATTCATAAGCCAATACTCCGTTGAGAAAAAATCCTATTTATCAAATAGAGTGTGTTTATACAACTTTCTTAATTATGTGTAAGAATGGTTAATCAAATCAGCTTTTGTACAGAACAGAAAACTTTTTAACAGTTTCTGATTGGAAAGTGTGTACTAATTGAATCAGTTTTTTTACATACACATGCGTTTTCGTCCTCCGGTTTGTACTACATTTTACAAAATAAACCAATACGCATTTAAAAGTGAATGAAATGGGTGCGATGTGTCACATGTCATATTTATTTACATTTTATATCAGGTTTTTTAAAGAACAATTAAAGCTAATTTAAGTATAGAGTATATAAGTTAAATCTAGTTTAGATGTTAAGAAAAAATCAACATGCATGTGTTTAAAAGTGTTTATGTTTGTGGTGTTTATAAACGGCCAAAATTCAAATTAATCAGGAAGGTTGTTTAATTAATTTAAAAAACGTAAACATTTAATCAAATGTCATAAAAACTCTTTGCCGGGCCTTGTTAGATTATTATTTACAGGAAAAAACACGAGATGTAAAATGATTTTTGCAGAAATAGACTTTCATGTATCGAAAGCCAACCTTACAATGTAAAATATTTTATTGAACATTACAGAAAACCCGCTAGCATTAAAATCAATGTACTAAACAGGCAGCGTACGCCCATGACGTGCATTTAACTTTATGATGAACGCAGCTAAAACGTGTTTTATTTTCACTGACGTCAATTGTATCTTTCAATTATCATCGTTTGTAAAGAATCATTACACAAGGAAACGCCGATCTAAAGATCAATATTTTGCAGTTTTTTGAGACTGCGTCTGTTAACACACGATAATTGAAATGTCTTATCAATAATAATATTTTACGAGCTTTACTGATGAATTTTGCACCAGTCCAAATATTTGTTCCGGAATGTGCAGAATGACGGTTCATTTGTTTAAAATGATGTTTAAGAAGTTAATTTATATTAAAAATAATGTAAGTTTTTATGGAATGCCGTTGTCAAGAATTAAAATGTTTTGCAAACAATTTGCGGTGTTTGTTTCTTTTTATATATAAGTAAACAGTCAAAGTCAAATATTCTCAAATGCTTCCAAGACGTTTAAACCAGACACCGTTTTTGTTTTTGTGTAATTAGAAAAATAAAACTTAGGAGAGTGAATATTAAAGATAATTGCTTCAAAAAACACAGCTTGTACATAGCTTACTAAATTAAATCCTCTCTTCTGTACAACATCAACGTTTATTCATGAAGAATGGTAAAAGCTGAAGGACATAATATGCATCAGTTTCAAGAATTGAAATGACTTTTGAAGTGTTTACCACGTGTACGTCTTTACTGAAAGGCACACATAAGTCAAGGTATCTTAGTTTTGGCTATTAAATTTCTTATTTATTACGCAGTTTTTGGTTGTGATTGTTTATTAAAAAGCATGCTTTTAGACGTTGTGGAGGTCATATCAAGTACCTTTTAGTATAGGCAAGGAACAACAAACTGAAGAAAAAACACGTAACTTTTTTCAGCGAAAGAGTACTTAAAATGTAAACAGTCAAAATGGAACAGGAAACATAACAATATAAAACAAGTCTTTGATTAGTAGGTATTCACGGCTATTAACGATATATGTCGACTTGCCAAAATACATTTGAAGTCATCGTAGTCATGCAATGTCGATGCTGTATTCGAACAGTTACAATGATGTGTCGATTGAATCCGCAACAGGTAAGTAGATTTGAATTATGTGTGAACTTTCGACCTATAGAAAACCATTTTATAATCCCTTCAATGATAATGTCATCAAAACAGCAATGGACTTAAGGTTATAAGCTGTTATGAAAGCCACGAGCTTTTGTTGGATTTACAATCTCCCTCACAGAGCTGTGGGACGTTTATTGACACATTAAGTGATACCTGTTGTTTATGGGGAGCCGTTAAACGTAAGTTAACAAGTTATAACGATGTGAAGTACTGCAGCCTTTGAACCGTCTAAGAGCAATATTACATGCAATGAATGACTCCGGCATGTGAAGGTATTGGGATACTTGTAAAGAAGTATTAATGAGTTCAGTGATATCGATGAGTGAGATATATTAATACATAACAAATATGTCTCTACTAATACCTTGTACATCTGTTCGTTTAGCGATATTTATCTGCCATTTCTCGAGTTGAGATCGTCACGTGAAAACACAGTTTATATCCTTTTTTGTCAGGAACTATACTTGTTTATTTTTTAAATACCAGTGCAATCGGAGATGATATTATAAATATTAAGGACATAACTAGATCTATTTTATAACTAAATTCCAAAACACATTTCTTTCTTCTAGTTTATTATCGACAAGATCTACGCCAAATAGTCTTATTATTTTTATAATATAAAACAGACCTTTAGAAACGTTCTACCAAAAGGTCAAATATTTTGCTTATACTATGGATTAATTTATATACACAAACACATGAAATATAATGCAGTTAAGCTATACAAATGCCACATATTTGAATAACAGTCGCTTAACCACAATCTAACTCTGAATCATATATTTTTACTTATACAATCACCACGTAATAGGAATAGCAAAGAACGAATTTGTGTCGTGGGAAAGCATTAGTTATCGAAATAATGTTATTAAAATATACATTGATGTGTTTAATAAAATTAATAGGGATGTAATTGTTTCCCCTCTCTAATGTGCATAAAGTACGAGTTGTTATCCTAAATGATATAACAAAAATTAAACAGGACAAGGTGAATTGCTTGAAAATGCCATGTGTTTAAAACATAATGAGGCATTGCCATAAATGTTTGTCTTTTTTTCTAAATTCGTTAAACTTAAGAGTTTTAGCAATTTATTTTACCAAGTTAATTAATGTAACAAGACAGAGGTATAATAGTTTGTTCTATTCTACAGATCAGAAGAAGTTTATTGTTATGGTCAATTTAAAACATTCATAATTCCTAGACACTTACTTTGAAACCAAGTACACGAGAGAAGCAACTGTAACAGAACGCAATACATATATTACAAATACACAATCTTTTGTCGAGGCAACACTTCATAACGATGTGTGGGGGAATAATTCTGCTTTGAACCGCAACACGAATGTAGCGTGAAAATAGTAACGCGTTTGGCGTCCCGCGAGGTTTATGTCTAAGGCCAGGAAATATATATTACTCCGAATCGTTTACTGACCGGTAGACTGACAAAACATGTGGTTGGAATGCCTCGCGTGGATCTAACTAGTTCTCGTCATGTAAAAACACTTTTCAGCGCCGTTATCGTAACACCCAACTGTGAACGAAATGAAACTTGCTTAGTGGGTGGAACACTAGAGATAGCATTGCGTTCATGTTGCGTTATGGGGATTGCGCTCATGTTGTGTTATGACAATATAACTATAAAGACACATGTCAAAATTCTAGCGAGACGAATACATATAATAATTACGTATACCTAATTGTTGCTGGTACCGCTGCGTCTGTTAAGTTACAATGGTGTTTGTGTCAGTTGATAATAACATAACTTCTGTATAAACAAATTGGCAATCAAATTGTAGATTACAAACAAAATCAACGAGTACGAATCCATATATCTTAAATGAACAAACAAGAAAATATAATTTCATTTTGTACATTTCGTAACATTTGATCGCAAAATCATGACTTAGTACAATGAATAAACACATACGTAATAAAAACACACAAGCTACAATACGAGACACCCTAACATTTTTCTAAGTTATTTTATCGCTTAAAATTGCGACGCAAACATAAACAGTGCTGATAGGCAGTGAAGAAAAAGATCGTCGGTACCCATACATTTAAACTAGATCATTTAGTTATTATTATGTTTTTATTTATTTTTATCTGATGCCTTGGTGAAAAAAATCAGTGGGTCTGCTGTGTGGTCAATTACTTTGCCATATGGCATTTTCATCAGTAACCGAAATCTTAACGTATGTGTTATTGTGTATATAAATCGAAGAGAAGTTCATATAAC